>ERZ1673742.16-NODE-16-length-267607-cov-16.787652_pt1 | contig 267607 bp, 195 predicted proteins | sample MGYA00580208_ERZ1673742 | MGnify/ENA primary metagenome ERZ1673742 (study PRJEB41218, sample SAMN15661774) | gut metagenome | host: Homo sapiens | place: Canada: London | collected 2015-08-20/2019-03-30 | study: EMG produced TPA metagenomics assembly of...
GGTGCGTCGCGGCATCGGCGCAGTGCGCACGCAGCCAGATCGTATCTCCCGCGATGTACGAATCCTTGTCCGTCGATACATGAAGCTTCTCCTGCGGGTAATGCTCGATCTGCTCAATGAACGGGTTCGCATAGTACGACGGCTGGGCGAATCCATACGACAGACCTCCTCCGATCAAATATCCCAATACAAGAAAAAATCCCCTCATAAGCACGCAAAGAACTTTTAGCACTCTCAAATATAGAAAAATTTCGATAATTATTTTGATAATACAAACAAAATATTGTATATTTGAGTGTCTAACCTAAAACTTTACTACCATGAAAAAGAAACTGCAACTCAAAAAAGAGATCGTTTCTATCTTGGATAGAAACCAGATGAACAATTTGACTAAAGGTGGAGCTGGCACTGGTATTAATACAGGGACTGTTATTATCAGAACACAAAAGACAGATTGTCCTACAGGATGGACAGACGTTTGTACGGATAATACAATAGCATGTGCGACATTTGCATGTCCATCTAAAGGGTGTATTTCCGATCCTTGCATTGAGCAGACCGAAGTTTGTCCAAATCCATCCGAGGGTTGCCAACCCGAAACGGATATCTGTGATTTCTCAGATCTCTATTGCGCAACGAATGATGGCTGCTATTGTGCAGCTTCGAAAGATACATGTATCGGATAACATCAGTATCAAGACAATAAACAGAAAAGTCCCTATTGGGACTTTTCTGTTTATTGTCTATTCCTTAAAGCTGCATAACTTCTACTCAAATATTCATATATCATCATTTCGCAAAGACGATTCTGCGACCGGAATAGGCGGTTCATCGTCATATGTGTTAAACTTCGAAGATAGACAGGGAAATACGCATCGGGAACTGACTGTTTAATCTCAAATGAGAGTTGTCGGAACTGTTGCTTTCGTATTTCTAATATCGAATTAGGAAATTCTTCTTGCAATCGAGTTTGTAGGACTTTGTATAGATCGTTTCGCAATAATCTATACTTATCGTTCAGTTGTTTAGTCGCCCGATGAACGGTAAAACCAAATTCCGTTTTGAACGCTGTTGCCGCATCGGTCATGAATTTTTCTTTTTCAGGCAATGATAGATTGAAAACCTCTAATAGATCGTCTATTAAGAGTAATCCGATACGCCATCTAATTTCTTCACGAGGGTATGTTCCGAACAGAAATTTCTGCTGTAAAGTCTGCATTATTCGGACAATACATTCGCTATCGATGCAAAATAACCGTTCTGTCTGCACCATTGTCTCCTCACAATAGCGCTCTATTTCGCGAACATAAGTGTCGCAGGCGATCGTCGTCACGAGGCGGCTTTCCACGCAAGGCTGGAACGTCTCGTAGAATGCCCCGAACACTTCGCCGTAACGCGATGTATCGGGAAGATGCAGGCGCAGGCGCAGATGGAACAGCGGATCGGTGTAGCGGATGAAGAAGAAATCGTCGATCGCACCGCTTTCGCGCAACCGCCGCACGAAAGGGCTGATATGTCGGGTCAGCAGGATGTCGGCACTCTGTGTTCCCGTATAGAGTTTGAAGAACAGCCACCGACTGCCGGGAATGAAAATCCGTTCCATAGCATTACTTGTGTAGAATAACGATCATTTCGTTGGTATATCCGTTCGCCTGCTCATCATGTACGACGGCATGTTCCGTATCGAAGAGGAATTCCTCGACCGATACCGTCTTATATTTTCTGAGCAGTGAAAACAGTAGCCGGACACATCGGTCGTCGTGCAGATCGAGCAACAGTTCGTTGTCGCCCATCGGATGCACGACCCGTCGCGGCAGCCGCCGTTCGGCCATGTAGCCGGCGAACGCTTTGCGATGCTCTTCGGTACGGTATGCCGAGAACGCCTTCACGTCGTCGTAATTGAGCTTCCACCGCCGGCGGGAAAGAACGATGTTCTTGTAACGGATGCGCGGCATATAGTCGAGCGTCGAGAAGAGCGATCCGACGGCGAAGCCGAAACCCTGCGTTCGTTGCAGGCTCTGCATGTCGGCTAGAAAACGATACATCGGAATGGGGCTGAGCGAATAGTTGTGCGCACAGGTCAGACGGGGGATGACCTCTTTGTCGAATCGCTTCGACCGCAGGTAGAAACGCCCCTTGCGCACCGACAGGATCAGGTCGGAGGCCGGAATGCGCTCGGCAAGCGTCTCGTCGAGGTTCGAGAGGTAGTCGATGACGTAATCGCGGAACACGGGACGCGACGAAATATTGCCGATGCGCGCTTCGGTGATGTGGGCGATCTCCGCAATGATTTTCCCCTCGTTGGCCTGCCGTTCGTAGTCGGCCACCTCGCGCACCAGCGCGTCGATGGAGGCGTCGGTATGGCAGAAGCGCCCCAGCAGGTTCGCGCCGCCGTTCGACCCGACGGATTTGAGGTAGATCGACCGCCCGTCGGCATCGTCGCGCAGCAGGTTGAACATGACGGGGATCGTGTCGGGGTAGACGATCGCCTCGGGTCGGCGGTTCGGGAAATCCTTTTCGTCGATCGTGATCTCTTCGGCGTCCCGCTTCATCGCCTCGATGTATTTTTTGAGCAGCAGCACGTCCGTTGCGCTGTAACCGCCCGTTTGTCCGCCCTGCGCGCCATACGACGGCACGATACCGTCGATGACGGGATTCACGTCGTTGTGGCTGCCCTGCGCATAGGGATACCCCAAGCCCAGCTCGTTGTCCAACGCCAGCATCAGCGGCACCTCCTCGGTTTCATAACGCTGCACGAACGCCTGCTGGAAGGCTTGCAGATTACCGTTCTGGTAGGTGCCCGAAATACTGCCGACGAAATCGACGTACTCTTTCAGATCGGTCAGCACGCCGGTCGAAAGCTGTGCCTGCGCAGGACGGAACAGGTCGGCCTGAAAGAGAAACTTGACGTCGTAGGGAACGCCCAGCGGTTCGATGAGCCGTTCGATCTTCGCGTATTCCTCCTGTGTCATGCCGGGCGGACGGGCATCGATGGCTGCGAGCCGCTCCTGCACGCACGCCAGCGTCGGGGCGTATTCCGTGTCGCCGAAGCGTTGCAACTTACGGATGAGCGTCGTGAGGATGTCATCGCCGACGATAGCCGGAGCCAGCTCCGTAGTAAGCAGGGAGGAAGCGATCAGTTCGTCGATGTAGGTTTCGGCCTCCTCGCGTGTGATCTCGTCGTCGACGAGGCTTCCGGCCAGCGTGTCGAACGTCGCGCCGTCGCGCGCCAGCGCAAACACGGCCGTCAGTTCGGGAGTGATCTCGACCGAAGCCATCTGATGCTCCGTCTTCTTGCCCCGGTGGAAATACTCGATGTAGCGGTACTGTCCGGCGATCTCGTAGAGCGTATCGTTCGGGAAGAGGCGGAGCTGCCGGCGGACCGCTCCGTGCCGTTCGATCCGCTGGATCAGCGCGCAGAGGTATTGCATGTCGAGCCGTGTAGTACGTCGTGCGGCGGTAGGCTCCGCAACGGCGATCTGCGTCGAGGAGCCGAAGCGCCCCGTCGAGCAGCCGGCGAAGAGACCGAAGGGCGTACAGCGCGAGCAGGCGCGCAGGAAGTATTTCAGAGCCGCCGCGTCGCCCTTCTCCTCCGCATCCTCCGTCTTGTCGCCGGTGAAGGTATAGAGATCGGGCGAGGCGAGGTAGAGCGCTTCGCGGAAGCAGGGCTGCTGCATCGTCCGTTCGGGATCATCGAGCGCCGAAAGCGGAAAGAGCGGCGTGCGCAGTACGAAAGTCGGGAACGCCCGCAGTTTGATCTTGGCCATAGATTAAAGCATAAAAAACAGTTCGGTCCAGTCGAACGCTGCGGACTCGTCCGCTTCATGCTGCATCGACAGCAGCCACAGACCGACGCCCGTCATGCCTGAAAGCAATGACAGGTCGGTACGCCACTCCGGCTGTTCCGAAGGAAAAAAGAATTTGTAACCGGCGATGCCGTCTTCCCATCGGGCATGTGCCAACGTCTGTTCGTGCCAGAAATCACAGGCCGCGCGTAACCGTTCGTCGCCCGTCTGTCGATACATGTAGTGGAAGATCATCGCCACGCCTGCGCTGCCGTGACACAGGCCAGCATCGTAGACCATCGTCTCATGCAGTGTACGGCGGTCTGCGGCATGGAGCATCACTTCATGGGCCTTTGTTTTCAGCGTTTCGTCGTCCAACACCTTCCCCGCGTTCCACAAAGCGACCGCCACGCCCAAATCACCGTAGCACCATGCCAGACGGCTCGCCTGTCGCTGCGGTTGCGACTCCTGCGATGTACTCGGGAAATGACACCCGCACACTTCAGGATCATCGTACTCCTGAGCAAGGATATAGCGAACGGCTCCTCGCAGCAGTTCCGTAATTTCCGTATTCGCAGGATGGTGTCGTGCGAGCGCGCAAAGGACCAATACGATTCCCGATATGCCATGCGAAAGACAGATGTTGTAACCTCTTATACCTTTTTCTACGGGAGACAGCGTAGATTGCCACTTAAGCCGATCGCCGTCGCAAATAGCCGTGCGGTGCAACCAACGGGCGGTTTCCGCCGCGAATGTTTCATCTTCACGGAAATGATACGCTACGCCCATTGCGCCATGCAGCAGGTCGTAGTCTCCGTCACGGGCGAAATCCCGTTGCAGACATTGAAGCAAGTGTGGTTTATATTGTTCTTCGATCTCCGAATAATCGACTTCCAACCGGCCGCTCCGCGTGAGGTGCCGCAGACACTCCAATACCCCGGCCATTCCGTTGCAGTAGGTATGGATGGCCGGCTTCGAGCAGATCGCATCGAAGCATTGCTCCGCATAACGATCGAAACAACCGTTGTTCTCTTCGGGATGGTATTGGAGGTAGTGGGCCAGAAACAGCAGGCGGCCGAAAGCTCCCGAATAGAGACCAATCCCTGATAATGAATCGGATTTACACAAGAGATGATCGAAAATGTTTTCAATCCGGTTTTTGTGCTGAGAAACTTGTGGCATAGTAAAATGCGAGGCAGTATTGCAGGCTTGACTTTGTAAAAGAAAAGAATCAAAATATTAAATTGATCCTATTCTCCGAACGATTCTCATTTAATTAACACGAACACGTATATAAAATTGATACAGTTCCACAAAATTGGGTATCACAGTCCGCTCCATGAGTCTCTAAGACAATACAATCGGTCTCTTCTTGCGTCTGTGTCGGGCAATCACATGCTGTTTCCAAAACTGTCGGACAATTTGCATCAAGAGATCCACGCATAAATCGGGATCTACAGATGCACACATAGGCTCCTTGACGCAGGACAAAGTTTTTCCGTAAGAACTGCGCATTTAAGGGACTCACATCTGTTAGTTGGGTCATAAATCGTCGTATTTACTCCGGCTTTCGTCATTGACACATCGAGTTTCGATCAAGAATAGAGACGACCTCTTTGTTCTGTTGAAGTTTCTTTTTCATAGTATTAAGTTTTAAGGTTTGTGCTATAAAGTTATAAAAATAAACTTGAATAAAAGAAATTATTGTAATATTTTTTCTCGTAGGTAACAGATTATTTATTATTGTAATATCATGAATATAATATAACTGTCGAAGCGGCTATGCAATTACAAATTGTACTTTGCCGATTTAAAAAATCTTTATTTTTGAGAAAACAATACCGCTCCGACTATGCGCAACCGAGCATTCTCACTTTGTGTCGCAGCGACATTTTATGCCTCTGCGACTTTAAGCGCCCCTCCCCCGAAGGAGCCGTTCACCGAGCAGCTCTCCCGCTACCCGCAGGAGAAACTCTATGTCCATACTGACAAGGAGCACTACATCGCGGGCGACACGGTGTGGCTGCGCGCTCACTGCGTCGACGCCGCGGGCGACTACACGCTCTTCATGCGTAACCTCCCCGAGGACTACCCTCTTCTGCAAGCCCCTGCGCGTGGGCGGCCTGCGAGACGACGAAAAATCCCCGCACGAGGAGCGCCGGCGCGAGTGCTTCGACGTATCCTTCTTCCCCGAAGGGGGCTATCTGGTCAACGGATACTCCTGCCGTGTGGGCTTCAAGGCGTTGGGCGACGACGGACGCCCGCGCTTCTCGGAGGGGGGGGCTGCTCGACGACAAGGGCCACTTCATCGACTCCCTGCGCACACGCCATGCGGGTATCGGCAGCGTGGAGTTCCCGCCCCGTGCCGGACGGCGCTACATGGCCGAGTTCCCCGACCGGAAGGGACGTCTGCACCGCTTCGAACTCCCCGATGCCAAGGACTATACCTTCGTGCTGCGCGTCGACCCCACCGACTCGACCTTCATAGTCTCCATCCGTTCGGGACGCAACTGGCTGCCGCGCGGACTGCGGCTCGTGGTGCACCGCTGCGGCACGCAGTGCTACAACAAGGCGTGGGATCCGCTGGTGCCAACGCTCACCTTCCGCCGCGAGGAGCTGCCCGAGGGGCTGTTTCAAGTGCTGCTCCTCGACGAAGCGACGGGCAAGGCCCTCTCCGAGCGGCTGGTCTTCAACCCCGGCGACGATCTCCGCCTCCCGCGAGCCGGGACGACGGCGCAAGGTGACGCTCGACATCGCCGTGCGGACTCCCGACGGACGTCCCGCAAAAGGCGACTTCTCGATCGCCGTCACCGACCGTTCGGCCATACCGCTCCGCACGGCGGGGGACATCTACTCCACGCTGGTGCTGTCGTCCGAACTGCGGGGCGTGATCGAGGAGCCGGATTACTACTTCAACGCGCAGCACGCCGACGCCGCGCAGGCGCTCGACGAACTGCTGCTCACGCAGGGGTGGCGCCGCTACGACGTCCCGAAGCTCCTGCGCGGCGAGTACGAGGAGCCGCGCGATCCGCTGGTGGCGGGGCAGGAGATCGCAGGGCGTGTCGTCCCCGGGAACGACGCACGCTTCCAGAAGCGCATCGACAGTTACTCCGTGCAGCTGCTGATCCCTCGCTCGGGATTCGCCACGCAGACCCGCATACGCCCCGACGGAACCTTCTCCCTGAGCGGATTCGACTTTCCCGACAGCACCACCTTCGTGCTGAGGGCCGCACGGAAAGGGTCCGAGGTCGACAACCTGCCCATCGAGGTCACACCCGATTCGTTCCCCACGTTCTCCCGGCTGCCCAAACCACGGATCTTCGACCCGAGGTATGCCGATCGCGCCCTTGAATACATCGACTGGCGGGGATCCGCTGACATCCGAAACGTCCTTATCGACCCGATCGACGTGATCCACCACATCAAAGAACCCGATCCCGTCGAGCAACGTATGGCGACCCGATCCTATTCTGCACAGCAGATCAAGGAGTCGGGAGCCGTAACACTACTGGATATCCTTCAACGAATACCGGGTATGTATCTTGTCGGCCAGCGGGTATGGTACAGAGGGAAGCAACCGGCTTTTATGATTGATGGAATTGTTGAATATACCCCTAAAATGTTGATGAATTACGGACTTACAGCCGGAAGAGTCAGAGACAAGAGCGTGGATGAAATGAAGGAAGAGTTGAGACAGAAAGACAATCCTCAAGTCAATGTCAATAATCTAAAAAATCATACATTCACTCCATTGGGAGAAGGCAAAGGGTTCGGCCATGACATTCAATACACGGAGGACTACGACGCCCTGCCGACGTGCCTCTCGACGCCGCTCGTACAGATCAAGCGGGTGAGCATCATCGAAGGGGCTAACGCTTCTTTTTGGGGCAATAACCTGAAAGATAGCATCATTGCCATCACGCTCAAGAAGGGCAAGGAGCTGGAAGAGGCATACGCAGGCATGGAGTCCGAAAGTGTGCGGTTGATTACCCCGCTGGGGTACCAGACGCCCGCCGAGTTTTACCCCCCCCCGCCTACGAAACCGAACAGAGCCGCCGGTCCGACGTTCCCGACTTCCGAACGACGCTCTACTGGGATCCTGCCGTGCGGCTCGACAGCGACGGCCAGGCGCAGGTGGAATTCTTCTCCTCCGACGCAACGGTCGACTACGAAGCTATCGTCGAGGGCGTGACCGACGACGGGGAGATCATCCGAGCGGGCGAGTTTATTCCGAACAATACATAACCCGGCTATTTCTTCTCCAACAAATATTTCAATTTGTCGTCGTTGCTTATGCGTTTGATCTCTCGTCGAATAATCTCCTCGACATCGGTTTTGATACGGATATAATTCGCCTTGACGACCTCATCCATACGATCCGTGCCGTTCTCATCGACGAAAGACGCAAGTTCGGGGATCGGGACATAGGCGGCCGTTTCAGCCGTTATACGCCGGGTATCGAGGTCGATGCGGGCATGGAATATCTTCTGCTCGATAGGCTGGTCGATATTGTCGGCCACAGCTCCGACGAACATACCCTGCGAGAAGTTGGCGATCTTGGATGCAGGGATCAGATTGTGAAGCTACGTATTGGTCGAGGTCGTCACGTTGTCGTTCGAGCGGGATACCGATTCCCTCTGCTGGACGATCTTCCCGAAACGCTCCGACAGCGTGCGGGCCGTGTCGCCCACGACCTGCCCGACGAAGAGATTACCCACGGTATTCTGAATGACCTTAGCCTCCTTCTCTCCGTAGTCGCGTTCCAGCTGCGAGAAATCCTGAAAGCCCAGACATACGGCGACCTTGTTCGATCGGGCTGTCGCGATAAGATTGTCCAGCCCTCGGATATATACCGTCGGCAGCTCGTCGATGATGACCGCCGACTTGAGACGGTGTTTCTTGTTTATCAGACGGATGATGCGGGAGTTGTATAATCCCAAAGCGGCGGAGTAGATGGACTGCCTGTCGGGATTGTTGCCCACGCAGAGAATCTTCGGTGCCTGCGGATTGTTGACGTCGAGCGTGAAGTCGTCGCCCGTCATCACCCAGTAGAGCTGCGGGGAGATGATGCGCGAGATCGGATCTTCGCCGAGGCGATCTGCCTCTGCAACTGGTCCTGCGCATTGTTCTGCCAGGCGTCGATAAAGGGCAAAAGGTAATTCTCCAGTTCGGAATAGGAAGCCAGAATCGGGAAGATCTTCTCGTAGGGCTGGCACAACAATTCGATGACGTGCGGGAAGGTGCAGAACTGTCCGCCGTCGTAGAGCTTCAGATACCAGATGATCGCGGCCAGCAGAACGATGGCCGAGTCGGAGAAGAAGTCGCCCTCTTTCTGCGCCCAGCTCTTATTGAGGTTCAGCAGGATGACGTAGGAGCTTTCGTAAGCGTCCGATATGTCGGTCATAAACCGAACATCGAGGGGGTTGCAGCGGTTCGAACGCCGGGAGTCGTCGAAATTGATGACGCAGAACTGCGGCCGCACGGCATACCGGTCCTGATGCCGCAGCAGGTGGTTGTAGGCGATCGTGGAAAGGTCGTCGAACTTGTAATCGTAGATGTAAAGCGCATACCCCTTTTCGATGCACTGACGGATGTAACTGTTGATGACGGCATAGCTCTTTCCCGAGTCGGGCGTTCCGAGGACCATCATCGCGCGGAAGGGATTGATGACATTGATCCATCCTTGCTGCCATGCACCGTGATAATAGTAGCGGGTGGGGAGGTTGACGGAATATTCGTTCGCAAGATAACGTTCTTCCTGCCGGAAGCTCTCGTTGTCGTCGTTGAAGGGATCATCCGTCAGACGCGGCGTCATTCGGCGCCGCATCCATACTCCTGCGGCCGGCAGCGACAGATACCCGGTGAAGAGCGTTGCGGTGTAGCTTCCCATACGGATGTCGGCATCGGCAGGCAGTTCCCGCAGAAAGTCATTTCCGAAGAACAGCAGTACCCTGACTGTCGCGGCGGTGACTATATGCCATGTCTTGACCTTATTATCGCGGACGCTGCGGGTACCGAGGCATCCCAGCACAAGCAGTATGAAGCAGCAAAACTTCGAGGTAACGGAATAGGAGAAGAGGTGCGTCGTCCGCTGAAACGACAGCAGTATCCAGTCGAGTACCGCATGAGTCATGCCGCGTGCGGCGAACCATCCGTAGCAGAACCAATAGCTGTTGAGCAATAAAAAGAGGACACTCACGGCCCGAATGAACTGCACGACCTTTTCGAGTCCCCGCAAATCGTCTTCATGTTGCATAAGGCGTCGATATTTGACGCCAAAATAGGACATGATTCCATAAAAACGCCTCATGGCCCGTCGTGGCCGTCCGAGGCCGTTCATCGGGCGCACCTTTTGGGTGCGCCTTCGTCAACGCTGACTCAGCTCGACGAGAGCCTCCCGCATCGTATCGAGAAACTTCGTGAGGTGCAGTTTGCGGTTGATCGTCGTATAGCGGCAACGATCCGGATTGAGAATCGAGACGTTCAGGAAGCGCTCGAACGCCCGTACCAGATCCTTGAAGGTTACGGGGGTGCCGTTCGGTTTACGGACAGCACCCAATGTGTGCAGCGCCACGACCACCTCCATCAGATCGGCCAGCGTGAAGGCACTCGACCAAGCAAGCGGGACCTCGTTTTTCGGCGGCTCGGCAGCCGTCGCCGCGGGATAACGCAGTTGCAGCAAGACAATGCGACGCTCTGTTTCGAGAAAAGAGAGCGCCGCATCGAGGAAGTATCCCTGTTCTTTCGTCGGGACGGAACGATGGACTTTCAGATACTTGAAAGCCGTTCTGAGGCAAGCATACAGCCGCAGCAGGTCGAGTTTCGACTCCTCGGTCCGGGCTCTGTGTGCGATCTGTCTCACGAAGAGCCGGAAGGCCGAAATCAGTTGCAGGCGTTCATCCGAAGTGAGGTCTCGGTCAGGCAATGTCCGCAGCAGGCTCAATAACTTGCATCGAGCGATGAAATCTTCGGTTCGCATAATCGTAAAGTTTTAGGTTAATGACTCGTAAGAGCGAATGCCCTTATACAAATTTACGATTTACGGCGCTTCCGTTTTTTACGTTTCCTGCGCTGCCGCTGTTCGAACTCCATCTTTCACCCTCGAAGTTCTTGAAATAAAGAGCAATGCGAAGCAAAAAACCTTATGTATCAGCGATATGTAAGTTTTTTTTGTTTTTAGGCGATGTATTCGAAGGCATAAAAAAGCAGCTTGTTCGGACCGAAATCGTGACCTGTCCAATCACAGCGCGCTCGTTTCCGGACTGGGGGTATGCTGGATCCCGTTTAGAGTGGTATGCCGGCCGCAACTTCCCGGCTGCCGTGTCGTTCGGCAATCCTGCGTCTTAGTTCGGGTATCATCCAGACGGGGCCGTTTCGACGGCTTTTTTCGGCTCCTGCGACCGCTTTTGCAGGGCGGATTCGCTGCTATCGGGCCGAAAGAGGTATCGGACGATACTTTTTCTTCGCGAAAAATCGTTATCTTTCGGGGTATGTTTTCCAGGTGTTGCATAGGGTTGCTGTTGTTGTCGCTGCTGCCGGCGTTCGTTCCGGCGCGGGAGACGGCGCCGCGTATCGACCTCCGCCACGGAGTGCGTCCCGATACGATCCGCCTGAAAGCGGAGGACCTGAAACTGGGCTTGCCCTGCGACAGCGTCTATCTCAAACGCAGGGATTCGTTGCGGCGCAACGACAGCCTGCGCCGTCAGGCCGAACAGCGCAACCAGCGTCTCTACGACAGTATCCGTTCGAAGACGACGCGCCGTGCCGTACCGCGTTTGCTCTACCGGATGCTCTTCGTCAACCCCGTACTCGATACGACAGCCAACGGACGGGTGCTGGACGAGAGCCGGCAGTTCGAACGTTACTCCGGCCGGCGGATCGGCGAGGTGGTCATCGCGCAGGATCCGGTGTTCACCCCCGACGGCAACTGGCTCGAACGCACGGGCAACAAACTGCACGTGATGACGCGCGAGCGGGTGCTGCGGCGCGACCTGCTCTTCGAACCCGGGGATACGATCGCTCCGGAGCTGCTGGTGCGCAACCTCCAGCTGCTCCGTTCGCGCGCCTATATCTCGGATGCGACGATGGAGCTGACACCGGATTCGCTCGACTCGACGCGCGTGGTGGTCACGCTGCGTTCGCGCGACAGCTGGACGATCAGCGCCGATGCGGCGCTGCACGGCGAGGGCCGGACGATGATCGGTCTCTCCGACGCCAACATCTTCGGCTCGGGCAACCGCCTGAGCGTTGCGACCAATTTCAGCCGCAACGATTTCGGCTACGGAGGCAACGTCGTCTCGTACGACATCCCCAACTTCCTGGGGTCGTTCTACAAGGCCAACTTTTCGGCGGGCCGCGATTTCTACAACAGCGAGCTGCGCATCGGCGTAGGCAAGGAGTTCATCCTGCCGACCGACTACGAACTGGGCATCGCCTACAACAACGTCAAGGCGAAGTATTATCTGGTCGACCGCGACACCTCCGACCTGGCCAAGTCGAAGCGCTTCGACGTCTGGGCTGGGCGTTCGCGCTACATTCGTTCGATCCGTTCGAGCGTCTTCCTCACGGCGCGTTACGGTTTCGCGCGCTACTCGCTCCGTCCCGACGTGACGAAGACTTACAACCCGGCTTTTCACGATACCGACGACGTGCTGGTCGGGCTGGGGCTTTACCGCGAGAAGTTCTACACCACCAATATGATCTACGGCTTCGGCACGAGGGAGTATCTGGCCACCGGCTACAAGGCCGAGCTGGTCGGGGGGTATTCGTGGCGGGAGTTCGGCGAGGACATGTATATGGGTCTGAGCTACAAGGCCGGCGGATTCACCCGCGCGGGTTATCTCATGGGCGGCTTTTCGCTGGGCAGCTTCATCGATCTGGCGACGGGTCAGTGGACGCAGAGTGCCGTGGACGTCAACCTGCGCTGGTTCTCGCCGCTGTTCGTGTGGAAACGCAGCCATATCCGTCAGTTCCTTTCGCTGAACTATACGCAGGGGTGGAACCGGCTCGAAGGATCGGACGAGGTGCTGCGGTTCACCGCACAGGACGGCCTGTCGCTGCTCAAAGAGGATCTGGTGGGGACCAACCGGATGGTGCTCAATACCGAAACGGTCTTTTTCACGCCCTACCAGCCGCTCGGTTTCCGTATCGCGCTGTTCGGCTTCGCCGATTTCGGTCTGCTGGGACGCGACGCCAATATTTTCAAGAATAATTTTTACACGACCTTCGGACTGGGCGTCCGCCTGCGTAACGAACGACTGGTGTTCAGCACGATCCAGCTGCGGCTGGGCGTTGCGCTCGGCAAGGGCGGCTGGGCCGACTGCCGCTATTTCCAGGCTTCCAACGGGACGCGCATGGAGCAGTACCGCTATCTGCCGAGCCGTCCCGAAATCGTCCGGTTTCGGTGATCCCGCCCGCTTGTACGGAAAAAGCCCGCATACCGAATGCGGGCTTTTCTGGTGCGTGTTCGGGCGGGTTTCCCAGCCTTGCCGTGCACGACCTGCGCATTAAAGCGCAGCGGAACGCAGGAACCGTCCGTAGAACTGGTTCCACTCCGTGTTTTCCTGATACTGTTTCAATGCATCGGCCTGGACGTTGATAACCATCTCCGGGGAGGTCGTCGGGAACGAATCGCTGTATACGCTCGGCGGCATCATCGGTTTGCAGTTCACGGTGCGGAGTTCCGTGCAGCCGTAGAATGCGTGTACGCCGATTCTCGTCACGCCTGCGGGGATGGTGATCTCGGTCAGCTTCGAGCAGTCACGGAAGACGTTGTCGGAGATTTCGGTGATACTGTTCGGGATGTCGATCACGGAGAGACCCGCACAGCCGTCGAAAGCCCCTACGCCGATCGAGGCGGTCTTATCGCTGAGCGTGACCATGACCAGTGCCGTACAGTTCTCGAATGCCGTGTCGCCGATCGTCGCGACGCCGGACAGGTCGACCGATGTCAGCGCCGTGCAGTTCTTGAACGTACCGTCTTCGATGGCGGCGAGGGTGGGCGACAGGGTGATATCCTTCAACTGCGAGCATCCTGAGAAGGCCAGCGTCCCGATCGCGGAGACTTTTTCCAGATTTCCGATCTCGGTGAGTTCCGCGCAGTTCTTGAATGCGCCAGCGGCGATCTCTTCGATCGTTTCGGGAAGGTCGATCGTCTGCAAAGCGGTCGACTCGAATGCGTTGGCTCCCACTTTGGTGACTTCCACTCCCTTCTCGAAATAGATGCGGCCGGTTTTCGTCGTCTCGTCGTAGTCGCTGTCCAGGGCTGCGGGGACGAAGGTGTTGTCGCTGATGAAGATCTCCTTGTCGGCGGTGTAGGTGATGCCGGGTTCCATTTCCACGGTCTCCTCCGTGATGTCGATGTCGAAGACCTTGGTGATATTCAGTATTTTCGAAGCGGTGATGGTCGCTTCGTTGTGAGTCGTGTGGGTGAACCGATAGTTTTTGCCCTCCTTCGATCCGATGAATGTCAGCGTGAAACCCGAGGCGAACGTGCGGGGCGCCACGACGAAATAGAATGTCTTCGGGGTGTCGGTCAGCGGAATGGACTTCGATGCGGTCAGCGTGACGGATGCCGATCCTTCCGATTCATCGATCGTCAGTTCGCCCGTCTTCGCATCGATCGTTCCGGTGCCGGCGATCAACTCGTTGTCGGAGTTGCTCATCAACGTGATGCGCCGCAGGTCGATTTTGCCCGTGACGCGGACTTTCACCAATCCCGCGATGTTTTTCATCGGCGCTACGGTTTCGGCTCCTTCGGTGTGGCCCACGGCGGGATTCTGTTTATGGTCGAACGTGTTTTCGACCAGCGGCTGGGTCGCAGGGACGATGTTTCGTGCATGGATTTTACCTTCGGCGATCATCGCATCCATGATGTAGGGATACAGGATGTAGTAGGTGTCGGCCGGAATGGTCATGCCTTCGAGTTTGGCTCCGTGTCCTTCGTCGAGCAGCTCCTTGATGGTGAATTCGCTGCTGAATGACATGGAGGAGAATACGCTGAACGAGTCGTTCGCGTCCCATTTCACCCAGTTGTCGTCGCCGAGCGTCGAGCGTGTGCTCTGTGCGATCACGCCCAGCTCCGTGATCTTCTGGTCGGAGGGGGTGTCTGCGGTTTCGTCGGTTCGGGAACATGCCGCGACGCCGAGCACGAGGACGATCGCCATCATGCGGAAAATGATTTTTTTCATCTCTGTGTCGTTTTGTCGGTTAGAATTCGAAGTCTTCTTCCTCGAACTTCCCTTCCTGCGGATCGTCGGTTACTTGGGATACTTGGAATCCTCCTTCCACGACGAAGGAGCACCACTCGATTCGTGGCGATTCGTAGGTCTGTTTTTTCATGGTGTTTTATGTTTTAAGTAAATAGGATAGTGCGAAATCCCGCACGGAGCGCATCGGGGGCGCCTCGCGACGGAGTCGGAAAACAGGGATTCGGAGGAGATGTCTACCGGATGGCGAGGGCAATTCCCCCCCCCTCACGAAGCGGATTACGCTTTCTGTGCGAAACGGGATATGTTGATCCGTGAGACAAAGTCGTAGACAATAATGATATTCGACGATGCAAAGATAGTGAATATATTTTCAACAACGGCCGTTTAAACGAAAATTTTTATGATTCAACCCCTTTGAATCATTTGATTTAACTGTTAATTGCGGGGGAGGCTGTTTCCGTGTCGTAATTCGGTTTCGCCGCGAGCGGGGCTGTCTTCGGCGGCCGGAAAGGGAATTTTCGAATACGTGCAGGATCATGTGTCTCCGGATTCTTCGATAGAAAGATACGATTTACGATTCGGACGAGGTAAATGCGATTCGGATTCTTCCGGAGCACGTTTGTCATGAATCGGGGGCTGATCCTCGGACTTGGCTGTCGGAACTCGCGGTTCAGGCGGGCGACGGAAATCCCCTTTATCACCCGCGACAACAGGCGAGTGCAGACAGGGATGGCTGTCTGCCGAGCCGCCCGAGCGGACGTGCCGCCGCAGGGGGCACAAAGGGGATTCAGGGGATTGTCGGTCGTGCGCTGCGGCGCATATCGCCTGCGGTAAAACAGTTCGGCCCCGAAAACCTTCGGGGCCGAACTTGTCGTACAGCAAAATCCTTAGTCCTCGAACTTCGCCGACAGGAACTCGCGGTTCAGGCGGGCGATATGCGCGATGGAGATCGCCTTGGGGCATTCGGCCTGGCAGGCACCCGTATTGGTGCAGTTGCCGAAGCCCAGCTCGTCCATCTTGGCGACCATTGCTTTCGCGCGGCGTGCGCCTTCGATGCGGCCCTGCGGCAGTTTGGCCAGCGACGACACGCGGGCTGCGACGAACAACATCGCCGATCCGTTCTTGCAGGTGGCGGCGCAGGCTCCGCAACCCACGCAGGCGGCGGCGTCCATCGACTCGTCGGCGTCGGCCTTCGGAATCGGAATGGCGTTGCCGTCGGGCACCGAGTTGGTGCGTACCGAGATAAAACCTCCCGCTTGCAGAATCTGGTCGTAGGCCGAGCGGTTCACCACCAGGTCTTTGATGACGGGGAATGCTGCCGAACGCCACGGTTCGATGGTGATCGTGCTTCCGTCCTTGAACTTGCGCATGTAGAGCTGGCAGGTCGTCACGGCCTGCTCCGGCCCGTGTGCGTGGCCGTTGATGTGGAGCGAGCACATGCCGCAGATACCTTCGCGGCAGTCGTGGTCGAATGCCACCGGCTCCTCGCCCGCATGGACGAGGTTGTTGTTCAGGATATCCAGCATTTCGAGGAACGAGGTGTCGGGCGAGATGTTCTCGACACGGTAGGTTTTGAAAGCGCCCTTCGATTTAGCGTCCTTTTGACGCCATATCTTTAATGAAAAATTCATAATGCAATCTTGATCTTAAAGTTTAACGTCAAATGGATTTAGTCCTTGTAGTTGCGCTTTGCGAGGTGTACGAACTCGAAATTGAGCGGCTCCTTCGTCAGTTCGGGAACCTCGTTCTCGCCTTTGTACTCCCATACGGCGGCGTATACGAAGTGTTCGTCGTCACGGTCGGCCTCGCCTTCGGGCGTCTGGTGCTCGACACGGAAGTGACCGCCGCACGACTCCTCGCGGTTCAGCGCGTCGCGCGCCATCAGTTCGCCCAGTTCGAGGAAATCGGCCAGACGCAGAGCCTTTTCCAATTCGACGTTGAAGTCGTCGGCCCTGCCCACGACCTTCACGTCCTTCCAGAACTCCTTGCGCAACGCCTGAATCTCGACGATCGCCTTTTCGAGCGACTCCTTGGTGCGGGCCATACCGACGTTCTCCCACATGATGTGGCCCAGCTTCTTGTGGATATCGTCCACCGACTGCTTGCCGTTGATCGACAACAGCTTCTCGATTTTGGCGCGTACGCCCTTCTCGGCCTCGTCGAAGGCGGGCGTGTCGGTCTTCACCTTCGGGGCCTGGATCTTGTGCGACAGGTAGTCGCCGATGGTGTAGGGCAGCACGAAGTAACCGTCGGCAAGACCCTGCATCAGCGCCGAAGCACCCAGACGGTTGGCTCCGTGATCCGAGAAGTTGGCCTCGCCGATGGCGTAGAGGCCGGGAATGGTGGTCATCAGGTTGTAGTCGACCCAGATGCCGCCCATGGTGTAGTGTACGGCGGGGAAGATCTGCATCGGCTGCTCGTAGGGGCTCACGTCGGTGATCTCCTTGTACATGTCGAAGAGGTTGCCGTAACGCTGCTTGATGATCTCCTTGCCCAGACGCTCGATAGCGGTCTTGAAGTCGAGGAAGACGGCCAGACCGGTCTCGTTCACGCCGAAGCCTGCGTCGCAGCGCTCCTTGGCTGCACGCGACGCCACGTCGCGCGGCACGAGGTTGCCGAAGGCCGGATAGCGGCGCTCCAGATAGTAGTCGCGATCCTCCTCGGCGATGTCCGACGGCTGCTTGGCGCCGCTGCGGATCGCCTTCACGTCCTCGATCTTCTTCGGTACCCAGATGCGGCCGTCGTTACGCAGCGATTCGGACATCAGCGTCAGCTTCGACTGCTGCGTGCCGTGTACGGGGATGCAGGTGGGGTGGATCTGCGTGAAGCAGGGGTTGGCGAAGCCGGCGCCCTTGCGGTAGCACTGGAATGCGGCCGAGCCGTTCGACGCCATGGCGTTGGTCGAGAGGAAGAAGACGTTGCCGTATCCGCCCGTGGCGATCACCACGGCGTGTGCACCGTGGCGCTCGATCTCACCGGTCACGAGGTTGCGGGCGATGATACCCTTTGCCTCGCCGTCCTCGATGACGATGTCGAGCATTTCGTGGCGCGGATAGCTTTTCACCGTGCCGGCTGCGATCTCCTTGTTGAGTACCGAATAGGCGCCCAGCAGGAGCTGCTGGCCCGTCTGGCCGCGGGCGTAGAACGTACGCGATACCTGCGCGCCGCCGAACGAACGGTTGGCCAGCAGGCCGCCGTACTCGCGGGCGAAGGGGACGCCCTGGCCCACGCACTGGTCGATGATCAGGTTCGAGACCTCGGCCAGACGGTAGACGTTGGCCTCGCGGGCGCGGTAGTCGCCGCCCTTGATCGTATCGTAGAAGAGACGGTATACCGAGTCGTTGTCGTTCTGGTAGTTCTTCGCGGCGTTGATACCTCCCTGCGCGGCGATCGAGTGGGCGCGGCGGGGCGAATCCTGGATGCAGAAGACCTTGACGTTATAGCCCAACTCACCGAGCGAAGCGGCTGCGGACGCGCCGCCCAGGCCGGTACCGATGACGATGATGTCGAGTTTGCGTTTGTTGGCAGGGCTTACGACTTTGATGGCCGCCTTGTGGTTGCTCCATTTCTGAGCGAGTTCGCCGGCGGGAATTTTGGAATCTAATTTGAAAGCCATATCGGGTGTTTTTTTAATTTATATAAAGGTTAACATACACCGGCCGAACAAGGGCAGATGCTCTGCACGAAATAGACCACGACGACTGCTGCGAAGCCGAGGAATACGATCGAGGCGACGACGGTGGCCAGCCCTTTGAGGCGCGGGTACCACGTGTCGTTGGCCCAGCCCACCGACTGGAACATCGACCATACGCCGTGCGTGAGGTGGAACCACAGGGCAGCGAACCACAGCAGGTAGATCACCACGTAATACCACTGCGAGAAGGTGTATTGGATCAGCGCGGCGCCGTCGGCAGGATGGAACCCCAGCGAGTTCTCGTGCCCGCCCATGATCTCCACGAGCTGCATCTTGGCCCAGAAGTTGAAGAGGTGCAGTGCCAGACCGGCCAGAATGATCCAGCCCAGTACGAGCATGTTCTTCGAAGCCCAGTCCACGCCCGGCTCGGTGACGGTCACCTCGTAACGCTGCTTGCCGCGCGCCTGGTAGTTGTTGTAGGTGAGCCACAGGGCGTAGGCGAAATGGATCAGCACGCCGGCGGCCAGCACCACCGTACCGGCCAGCGCATACCAGTTGGCGCCCAGAAATGCGCAGATCGTGTTGTAGCCTTCGGGCGAGATGATGGCCACGAGGTTCATGGACATGTGGAAGAGGATGAACAGTACGAGGAAGCATCCCGTCAGGCTCATCACCAATTTCTTGCCAAGAGATGAATTGGTCAGAAAACAGCTCATAATGTTTGAATTTTGTTTATTTTTGTTAAGGATTTCTTACAAGTGCCACAAAGATAGGTATTGTTTGTGTAATAACAATGCGAAACGGGTGGAAATTGTCGGATAAAATACCTGAAACATGGTAAAAAAAGAGATACGGGAAAGGATGCGGCGGCTCAACCGCGCATTGGACTCGCAGCAGCGTCTGAGGGCGTCGGCGGCGATCTTTTCGGCGGTCGAACGACTGCCCGAGTTCCGTGCGGCGCGGACCGTCGCCGTTTTTGCCGCACTGCCCGACGAACCGGCTACCGACGAGGTGCTGGCGCGCTGGGCCTCGACGCGGCGCGTGGTGCTGCCTCGTGTCGAGGGCGACGCGATGCGGTTCTATGCCTGCCGCCCCGACGCGCTGGTCTTCGGGGCTTTCGGCATTCTGGAGCCGCAGGGCGAGCGGCCGTGTCCGGCCGGCGAGATCGATCTGGTGGTCTGTCCGGGCGTGGCTTTCACGGCCGACGGCCGAAGGTTGGGGCGCGGACGGGGCTATTATGACCGCTATCTCGGGGATCCCGTTTTCAGGGGATTCCGCGTAGGCGTCTGCTATGCGCACCAGCTGGTAGACGACCTGCCCGTCGAACCGCACGACGTGCGGATGGATCGGGTGATAACGGGGTGAGGATCGGGTGGAACTCCGGTCTTCGGCCGATGAAAACGATCGGGTTGTCCGGGATTTTGCTCCTGGATTCGATCTCCGGCCGACCGGCAACTTCGCTGCGGTCCGTGCGGTAGCGTATCGGCCTCCGACGGCGAACCGTCGCGACGGTTCGCGGATAAGCGTAAATAAGGGAGCCGCCGCTGAACTCGGTCAGCGGCGGCTCCCTTTTTCGCTTCCTGTCGTAGGCCGGATCAATCGTACCGGCACGACGGGAGAATGCTCCCTTTTAGCAGCACCCCTGCGCCAGCATGGCGTTGGCGACCTTCATGAAGCCGCCGATGTTGGCGCCCTTCACGTAGTTGACGTAGCCGTCGGGCTCGGTACCGTATTTCACGCATACCTCGTGGATGTTCTGCATGATGGCGCGGAGTTTGGCGTCGACCTCTTCGGGCGACCAGTGCAGACGCATCGAGTTCTGGCTCATTTCCAGTCCCGACGTAGCCACGCCGCCGGCGTTGGCCGCCTTGCCCGGCGCGTAGAGGAGTTTGTGCTCCTGGAAAACCTTGATCGCCTCGGGCGTCGAGGGCATGTTGGCGCCTTCGGCCACGCAGATGCAGCCGTTCTTCACGAGTGCGGCGGCCTCGTCGCCGTTCAACTCGTTCTGCGTGGCGCACGGCATGGCGATGTCGCATTTCACGCCCCACGGACGCTGGCCTGCGTAGTAGGTCGCTTCGGGATAGCGGTCGGCGTACTCCTTGATGCGCCCGCGGAAGACGTTTTTCAACTCCATGACGTATTCCAGCTTTTCGGGCGTGATGCCCGTGGGGTCGTAGACGTAGCCCGACGAATCAGAGAGCGTCACGACCTTGGCGCCGAGCTGGGTGGCCTTCTGGGCGGCGTACTGCGCCACGTTGCCCGAGCCGGAGATGCAGACCGTCTTGCCTTCGAACGAGAGGCCGCGCGTCGCGAGCATCTCCTGCGCGAAGTAGCATGTTCCGTATCCCGTCGCTTCGGGGCGCATCGCCGAGCCGCCCCAGCCGATACCCTTGCCGGTGAAAGTACCGGTGAATTCGTCGCGCAGACGTTTGTACTGCCCGAACATGAAGCCGATTTCGCGGCCGCCCACGCCGATGTCGCCCGCCGGAACGTCGGTGTCCTGTCCGATGTGGCGCGCCAGTTCGGTGACGAACGACTGGCAGAAACGCATCACCTCGTTGTCGGATTTGCCCTTGGGGTTGAAGTCCGAACCGCCCTTGCCGCCGCCCATCGGCAGCGTCGTGAGGCTGTTCTTGAAGGTCTGCTCGAAGGCGAGGAATTTCAGGATCGAGAGGTTCACCGAAGGGTGGAACCGAATACCTCCTTTATAGGGACCGATAGCGCTGTTCATCTGTACGCGGTAGCCGCGGTTGATCTCGATCTCGCCCTTGTCGTTGAGCCAGGGCACGCGGAAGATGATGACGCGCTCGGGTTCGGCGATGCGTTCGAGCACCTTCATCTTGCTCAGGACGGGGTTCATGACGATGTACTCCGCCAGCGATTCGGCAACCTCCTTCACCGCCTGATGAAATTCGGGTTCACCGGCGTTTTTGGCAACGATTCCGGCCATGAATTCGTCGACAAATTTTTGTGCTTCTTTCTCCATAATTAAGAGGTGTTTTTGAGTGAAGGCCCGATGAATTCGGCATCGAACCGACTGGATTGCTTGTCGTATGTCGCGAAGCCCGATGCCGAATTCACCGCACTCCGCGTTCCGGGTGCTACGGGACCCGTTCCGAATGGGGAGGGACCCTCCTAACCTAAACCTGTAACCGTATAAAAAAGGCAGCGGTCGTACGCTGCCGAATGTGCTAAAAGAGATAGCGTTCGTTGCGTACCTTCTTCACGAGCCGGAAGATGTCCTCCCACGCCTCTTCGCCGAAGGTCGTGCCGACCACCTCGATGACTTTGCCTGCCGTGATCGCGCCGATGGTGCCGCACTGCCGAAGCGAGAGTCCGGCGCACATGCCGTAGAGGAACCCCGCGGCGTAGAAGTCGCCTGCGCCCGTCGTGTCGACGCGCCTGGCGGCGGCCATGATGCCGACGTGCACCACTTCGCTGCGGTGTTTGATCAGCGCGCCGCGGATGCCGATCTTGACGATCGCCAGTTCGCAAAGCTGCGAAATGGCCTGCAAGGCGTTGATCGGTTCGTTCTCGCCCGTGAAGGCGATCGCTTCGTCCTCGTTGGCGAAGACGATGTCCACGTATTTTTCGACCAGTGCGCGCAGGAAATCGAGGTTCTCCTTGACGATGTTGAAACTCGCCAGGTCGATCGCCACCTGCAATCCGCGTTCTTTGGCCGTCCGGGCCGTGTGCTCGATCAGTTCGTGGTTCTGCACCAGGTACCCCTCGATGTAGACGCAGTCGAATCCTTCGAAGATGTCGGCGCGGACGTCGGCCGCCGTCAGTTCGAGCGCGGCGCCCAAATGCGTAATCATCGTGCGTTCGCCGTCGGGCGAGATCAGCGCCACGCACTTGCCCGACCGCTCGCTGCCGCGGAAGATGAAGGGCTTCACACCGAGGTTCGCGAGCGCCTGCTCGAAGAAGTCGCCCGTCGTATCGGGACCTACCTTGCCGATGAATCCCGTCCCGCAGCCCAGACGCGCCATGGCGCGGATCGTATTGCCGGCCGAGCCGCCCAGTGAAAGCGAATAGGGCAGTCCAGCGACCGATTTCGATATTTCGGTCTGCAACTTACTGTCCACCAACGACATGGATCCTTTTTCGAGCAAGTATTTTCTCAGTACGGAGTCCGACTCCAAATTGACCAGCATGTCCGTCAGGGCGTTGCCGATGCCGATTACGCGTTTCATCCGATCGTTCTCTTCGTTTGGGTTCTGCGGGGAGCTTACATGGAAAGTATCTTCACGAGATTCACGTAATCCCGATTGATCGATTTGTTGTGACGCACCGCACGCGAGAAGGGCACGTAGACCAGTTCGTTGTTCTGGATGCCGATCATTACGTTGCGTTGCCCCTCCATGATCGCCTGAATGGCCATGGCTCCCATGCGCGAGGCCAGGATGCGATCCTGTGCCGAGGGCGATCCGCCGCGCTGGATATGTCCCAGGATCGTGACGCGCGCGTCGTACTGCGGGAACTCTTTTTTCACGCGCTCGGCCAGCCCCATGGCGCCCCCCGTGCGGGGATTTTCGGCCACGATGACGATCGCCGAGTTCTTGCTCTTGCGGAAACCCTGGCTGATGAGTTCGGCCAGCTGGTCGACCTCCGTGTCCATTTCGGGGATGATGGCCGCTTCGGACCCGGTGGCGATCGCACCGTTGAGGGCCAGGTATCCGGCCGTGTGTCCCATTACCTCGACGAAGAAGAGCCGTTCGTGGCTCGACGCCGTATCGCGCAGTTTGTCGACGGCCTCCATGATCGTGTTGAGCGCCGTGTCGTAACCGATCGTGGCGTCCGTACCGCCCAGGTCGTTATCGATCGTACCGGGCAGCCCCACGATGGGAATGTCGTGCTCCTGCGCGAAGATATTGGCGCCCGACAGCGAGCCGTCGCCGCCGATGACCACCAGTGCGTCGATACCGGCGGCTTTCAGGTTTTCATAGGCCTGCTGACGCCCTTCGACCGATTTGAACTCCTCGCAGCGAGCCGTTTTGAGGATCGTTCCGCCCAACTGGATGATGTTGCTTACGGACGAGGAGTGGAAATCGACGATTTCGTTCGTCACCAGACCGCGGTAACCGCGCAGAATTCCCTTGACCGTAAATCCGTTGTAGATGGCCGTGCGGGTAACGGCGCGGATGGCGGCGTTCATGCCTGGGGCGTCGCCGCCGGAGGTCAGGATACCGATGCATTTGATGGCTGCCATAGCGAAAGGAGTATTATCACTTCGGGACAAAGTTAGTAAAATAATTTATGAATACCGCTCTTTTTTACAGCTTTTTTTATGCCGAAACGGGAAGCCGTCTGGTGCGGCCTCCCGTTTCGCGGCGACGGGTCGTTCCGGCCGTCGTCATTCGTAGCTCTCGTCGTCGAAATCGATGTCGACGCTGTGTTCCGTCACGCGGATGTCGACCTTCTGTTTCTTGGGTCCCTTGATCGTGATCCGGTGTGCGGAATCGCTTGCCGGAGCGGTCTGCGGGGCGGGTTCGGTCGCAATGACGGATACGGTGTCGGCGGCCACCCACTCCTGCATACGGTCGATTTCCCTGTCGCGGAGTTCGTCGCGCGCCTCGTCGAAGAGTTCGTGCAGGCGGTGCCGCTGTTCGCCGCCGTACTCCCGCAGGATCAGTCCGCCGGTAGCGACGATCGTCAGGATCCAGAGCAGGAAGACGATCAGCGTGGCGCGCCCGCTGGGTTTGCGCGAGGCGATCAGGCAGAAGAGGATGTAGATGAGTAGCAGCAGCGGGATGAGCACCGTCAGCAGGCCCATGACGCCCATGGCCGTGGTCGTCATCGTCCAGCCTGCGATCGATAGCGTTCCGCTGCCGCCCGGATCGCCGAAGATCAGGGCGAAGAGTACGATGAGCAGGATGCAGGCGGCGAAGGTCAGACCGAAGATGAAGAATCCGATGAAGATCTTGATGACGATGAGCGCCAGTTGTCCGAGGGCGTAGATCACGCGGGCGACGATCGATTTCACGTCGCTGTTCGTCTCGCTGTCCCGAACGGTTTTTTCGCGGATCGAGCGCACGGTGATCGGCTCGCCCTCCATTTCGAGCTTCTGCCGCGCGGAGCGTGCGGCCGGCACGGCGAACCACATGATGAAGTAGCCCAGTACGAAGACGCCGAACAGGTTGGAGAAGAAGGTCGAGAGGGTGCCGGAGAAGGGCAGTACCTCGACGAGGATCAACAACAGCAGCGGTGCGAAGAGCGTCAGGCGCACCCATGTGGGGTCGACGTCGAAGTAACGCCCCAGCCCGGCGCACACCCCGCCCAGGCGGGCGTTCTCGGTGTCGCGGTAGAGACGGCGCGGGATGCGCGGCTGCTTTTTGGCTGCGTCGGTTTCGCTTTCGGACGAGATGTCCTCGGCCGTTCCCATTTGCGAGATGATCTGTCGCAGGAGCGGGGTCTCCACCACGCGCGAGTTCTCCTGCTGCGAGAGGATCAGTTCGGCGATGCGCGCCTCGATGTCGGCGACGATTTCGTCGCCGTCGGCCGTCTCGGCGTAGGTCGCTTTGAGACTGTCGAGGTAGCGGCTCAGAAGGGCGTAGGCATCGGCGTCGAGCGTGAAGGCGATGCCCGAAATACTGCATTTTTTGACCTCTTTCATGGCGGTTATCGTTTATGGGTGACGGATCCTGTCAGGTTCTTTTTGAAACCGACGAGCCGGCAGTCGCCCCAGTAGGAGACGCTTCCGCCCGACGAAGCGGCGGCTTCGAGCGTCTCGGAGCAGGTGATGCGCACCGAAGCGCCCGACGAAGCGCGCGCTTCGGTGCGCCGGGTCAGCAGATTGCGGGCCTTGCAGGTGGCTCCCGACATGGCGTTGATTTTGCACTCCTCGGCCACTCCCTTGACATTTATTTCGGCTCCGCTGTGCGCTTCGATCGCGCACCGGCCTACGGCCAGATTGGCCTTGATTTCGGAGCCGCTGGTGGCCGAGAGGGTGCAGCCGTCGCCCTCGCAGGCGATCTCGGCATGTGCGCCGCTGGTTGTGCGGACGTTGAGCGTCGGGGTGTTTACGACGGTTCGGCAGGTGACCCGACCGCCGCTGGTGGCCGTCAGGCTTTGCAGTACCTCAGGTTTGGGTATGCTGATGCGGACGTCGCAGTCGCGGATGTTGTCGATTTCGGGATCGATCGTCAGCAGCAGGACGCCCTGTTTGTCGATCGTCGTGACGACATAGCCGATGATCTTTTCGTCGGCTTCGACGACGAGTTTTTCCGAATCGCTTTCGACGATCGTCGCCGCGACGCCGCGGGCGACTTTCAGCCCCGTGTAGCGCCCTGCCTCGCGCGTTTCGGTGCGCATGACACCCGACCCCTTGATCGTGCGGGCGCGTGCGGCGGTCTGCGCCGGTACGAGACCGAGCAGGATGAAAAGTGTAGAAAATAGAACGATGCGTTTCATATGCGGTTAACGTTTGAGTGCGGAGTATTTTCCGACCGTGGTGTCCCACTGTTCCGATTTCAGTCCCGTAGCGTCGATGCGGGAGGTTCCTCCGGCGACGATGCGGCAGGCGCGGGTCGTTCCGGCGAGCGTCATGCCGGCGCCTCCGCTGCTCTCGGCATGGAGCGAGGTCGCGTCGAGCGACACTTGCGTGGCGGAAGTACCGCTGCTCTCGATCCGGCACTCCGTGCATTTGACTCGGGTCGTGATGCGGGCGGCGCCGCTGCTTTCGATCGAAGCGTCGTCGCAAAGGAGTTCTCCGTTGCAGACGAGGCGGCTCGTGCCGGAGGCTCGGAGTTCGATGGCGCGACCTGTCGCCGTGCTTTTCAGTTTGATTTCGGAACCACCGGTGGCCGAGATGCGTTCGAGGGTGCCCGTCATCGCCTCGACGGCGATGTGCGCGGTGCCGCTGGTTTCGATCGCGGCGTCGGCACCCGCCGGTTGTCCCTTCAGATCGATTTCGGAGCCACCGGTGGCCGAGATGCGTTCGAGGGTGCCCGTCATCGCTTCGACGGCGATGTGCGCGGTGCCGCTGGTCTCGATCGCGGCGTCATTGGTTTGCAGCGGGTGTTCGGCCGTGATTTTGGCGGCTCCGCCGGCTTTTAGTCCGGTAATTCCGGCCAGCGGTGTTTCGAGCGAAAATGCAGCGATGCCTTTGGCGTCGAGTCGTGTGATGCCGGCGGCCGGAACGTAGACGGTCAATTCGGCGTTTTGCACCGTGGCGTCTGCCAGTCCGATGCGGAGCGTCCCCTCGGCGACCGAGGTCTGCACGTGGACGAGGAGGTTGTCGTCGGTCTTGACGGTCACGCGGCCTGCGGGGTAGTCGCCGACGAGGACGTGGGCGATGCTGCCCGCTTCGACGGCGTGGAACGATCCGACGTCGCGGGTCTCGGTGACGATTCTGCCGCTGCCTTTGAGGGTTTTGTTGCGTGCAGCGGTGGCCGGAAGGGCGATTGCACAGGCGGCTGCCGCGGCGAGGAGAAGGAGTGCCTTTTTCATGGTGTAATAGGTTTGTGTCGGTTTCGGATGCTTCGCGTGTGATTTCGGAGCGATTCGACGCCTCCGGTAGTCATGTCCCGTCGCCCGCCGTCGGAGACGGCACCCTCCGTCGTGCGGAGTGCGGCGACTGCGTGAAGCCGGAGTGTCTTTTTTTCGTTCGGAGATCGGTTTATCGGTTTTCGGCCGGTTTGCCGCCGTGACGGATCACGTCGATCTGCTGTACCATCTCGATCCACGCTTGATCGAGCGTGCGGAGTGCTTCGCGGCCTTTCTCGGTCAGCGTGTAATATTTGCGGGGAGGCCCCTGAGGAGATTCTTCCCAGCGGTAGGTAAGCAGACCTGCGTTTTTCTGGCGGGTGAGGATCGGATAGAGCGTGCCTTCGACCACGATCATCTCGGCCGCTTTCAGCTCGGCGATGATCCGCGGGGCGTAGGAGTCGCCGCGCGAGAGGATCGCGAGGATGCAGTATTCGAGAATGCCTTTCCGCATCTGGGCTTTTACGTTGTCTTCTGCCATGGCGTTATCGTTTTGGGATTATTTACGGGTGTTGATGCTTTGCGGCTCTTCGGGAACGACCAGCCAGAGAATGATGTAGATCCAGATCGAGAGGCCCCCGAAGAGGATCAGGAAGAGTGTCAGCAGCCGGATCACCAGCGGATCGACGCGGAGGTAGTCGGCCAGTCCGCCGCAGATGCCGGCAATGGCGCGGTCGCTGCGCGAACGGTAGAGTTTGCGCGGAGCGGGCTCCGGCTCTCCGATCCGCTCCCCCGTGCAGCCGCCCGTGCGGTCGGAGGGGCATTCGCCGAAGTCGTCGGGCTGCCCGAGTTGTTCCATGGCGTACTGTACCGACGCGAGCGACACGACCATCATCGGCGACGAAAGCCGTTCACGGAAAATGTCGGCGATACGCGCTTCGACATCCTCCATCGTGTTGTTGTCCTCCTGCGGCAGTCGCCGGCGGATGTCGTCCAGATAGCGGCGAAGCACGGCGTAGGCGTCGTCGTCGAGCGTGAAGGCCTGCGAGGCGATGTTGACGTTTACAGTCTCTTTCATAACGGTACTGTTTTGAGGGGGTATCTAAAAAACTTTAATTACTCTGTTGTTGCAAATATAATACGATTATTTATACTTTGCAATACAAAGTACTGAATTTTTATTGAGATATCGATTTTTTCCGCTTACCTCCCCGCTTACGATGCGCGGCGACGACCCGCCGGCGACCGGAACGGTACAGTACAGTATTAGGTCTCGGGGGGATACGTTCCCTCCGCACGGTGTGCGGGTTTCCTGCCGGCAGCGTCGGCCGGGAATCGGATTCGGAGGTACGATTGCGGATAGGTATGCGATTTTTCCGGTGGAGGGCGCCGCCTTTTCCGGCCGCAACCGGCGGGACTATCGTCCGGCCTTACGGACGAGATGGCGGATAATCGGTATTGCCGGATACGTGACCGGATCGGCGTCGATCCGTTGTCCGAGTGGGGCTGCCGCAGCGGTCGGAACGCAAAAGCCCCGGAACGTGCCGCACGGACGTTTCGGGGCTTGCACCGGAGGAGCGGATCACTGTTCCACGCGGTAGAGGAAGCGGGTCAGGATGCGGTCGTTTTCTTTGGTTTCTTCGGGAATCTCCCCATAAGGGGCGATATTGATATGGATGAAATACTTTTTTTTCAACATTTCGTTATATTCGTCGTCGGCGTTCGCCCGCTCCCGTTCGGCTGTGGTGGCCGGACGGTAACCCATCAGCAGCCGCTCCACGTTCCAGCGGTTGTGTTCCACACGGGCCGCCGTCTCCACCTCCTGCCCGTCCAGCGGATGCGGACGGCAGGGATCGATACCCAGCGAGCGGAGTTTGGCGGGGATGGCGTTGGCGGCGTAGATGTTCGACCATTGGAACGCCAGCGATTGATCGTTCCAGTATTGGTCGATCTTATCGTCTGGCCAATCGGCAATTTCGAATCCGGCTGCGAAAGTTTTGAAGTCGAACTTTTCATTGAGTTCGTCCGCTGCTTTTTTCGCAGCTTTTTTTGCATCGGTGAAATGGTTGTAGACGTAGTTGATGCGTTTGGCCTTGCGGATGCGCTGTTTGAGTGTGGCGTCGTAGCTTTCGCACATCATGCCGAACGGATATACGCTTCGGTAACGGGACGAACGGCGGGCGATTTCGAGAATGGTGGCCGTCTCCTTCTGATAGACGAAGATCGGAACTTGCCGGTCGTAGAGCGGTTGCGGCAGGTAGAGCGCGGCGGCGACGTTTTCCGGTGCGGAGTTGCCGCAGATCGCCAGCGTGGGGAGCGCCTTTTCGTCGGCCGTCCAGTCTTTGAGCAGTTTGCGCACGTGGGGCGATTCGATGCCTCCTGCGACGAATTCCCACTCCACGTCCAGAAAATCCTCCTGCGGGGTGTGGACGTTGGTCGTTTCGCTGCCGGCCGCGTCGAATTTGCGCAGCGTGTGGTGCGACAACCGGAAGAGCGGTTCGTAACGGCCTTTGAGAAAGTTCATCTCCCGTTCCGCATCGGGGTCGATGAAGGTGATGCGCGTGCGGATACCCTGTGTGACGAAGTTGGGGTAGTGGGCGATGTGGGCCGCCGTGACGCCCATCGCCACGCCCATGCGGCTCATGCCCACGACGATCAGGTGGACGTAGCGGTCGCTTTGCGCCCGGATGCCGTCGCGGTCGAGCGGCGGATAGAGAATATCCCGTCCGTTGCAGTTGCAGCAGCCCGACACCAGCACGCGCTGCGCCCAGTTCTCGTGGAAATTGGTCGCCGAGAAGTGGATGCGGCTCTTCATCCGCTCGGCCTCTTCGAAATCGGCCAGTTGGAAGACCTGGAACGAACTCTGGTATTCGAACGACAGGTGGCAGGGCAGCGGATCGCGGCGGTGCGCTGCGCCGAGAATCGCCGAAATCTGAACCAGCGCGCTGATGCTTACCGAGTCGTGTTCCAGTTCGCCGTCGTCGCTCAGCACGAAGACGCGGTCGGCGCGGTGGATGTGGATCTTCTCCAATTCTTCGCGCGAGTCGCGCTGACCGTGGAGGATGATGAGGCGACGCTCCTCGGCGGGCGAAAGTTCGGCGTGCAGCTTCCGGCGCAGAGCCTCTGCATCGCTCTGCGTGAGCAGCACGATGTCGCGGCGGCGGTTCTCCGGCTCGGCGTGCAGTTCGCGGATCAGTCCTGCGGCCGTGTCGTTGGCTCCCAGCAGGACGATATGCCCGTCGAAGCGGTAGCGGATTTCGCCTTGTCTGAAACGGGCGATGCGTCCCGTGAGGATGTTCGAAACGACCGAGATCAGTCCTCCGGTGAAGAAGATCGCGCCGAGGAAGGTGAGCGCCAGCAGCGGCAGGCGTTCATAACCCAGCGGATCGCCATCCTGCAACACGAACGAACCGGGATCGAGCAGCAGTTCGAGGATGCGCATGTCGTGTAGCTCGGCTGTGCAATAGCTTTTGATCCAGAGCGAGAAGCCCAGCACGAGGGCCAGAATGCCGAAGAGCCAGGTGATCTGTTTCCAGCTGGCGCCCGAAAAGGAGCGGTCGAAGCCGAGTTTCAGGGTTTTCCACAAGCGTCGGATCATGATGCGGCGGTTTTTCGGTTAGCGTTTGCGGATTTCGAATCCGAGGTGTTCGATCAGTTTCAGCGTTTCGAGCGCCGTCTGGCGGTCGTAGGTGCGTTCCTCTTCGGGCAGCTCCTCGTAGGGGATCAGGCAGGGGTGTTCCTTGCGGGCGTCGTTGCGTTCGGGTCCGAAACGCCAGCCCTGGGCGATGCGGGTCGCCGCCCATACCTCGTGGACGTTGCGCGCGAGCGCTTCGGTGAGGGGTGCCAGCGCGGCGGGCAGTTCGATGCGGCTGACGTCGATCGGCTGCGGAATATAAGGTTGTTTCATGTTCGTCTCTTTTCGGTGGCATTCCTGCGCGCTCTCCTGCCGGTCGGTGCGGCGGCCGTCGGGAAGGCGGACTTGCGAAGCGGCGGGAATGCGTGTTGTCCGAACAAAAATAGTGATTTTTTCGAACCGCACGATTTATTTCTGCCAAAAGTTGGCACTCCGGTTGGAATGTTGAATGGAAAAGGGGAAATTCATCCGCTTACCATTACGAACATATTAGGTGTGATGTTGATTTACGATTTTACGCGGCTCGAACCCGGCGGACTCTACCTCTTTTTTCCGGCGGCCGCTCCTTCGGGCGGATTGTGGGGGATTTTCGAGCGGCACGACCGGCGGGGCGGAGTGCTGCTGGCCGTTTGTTCGAGCGATCTCCGAGGCTTCGAACTGTGGTCGCCGCTGCCCTCGGGATATACCTCGTGCCGTCCAGCCTCGCAGGAGGAGCTGGGTCTCTTTACGCGGGGGCTGAATCTGCGGTTCTCCTGCGACTGAACGGAGCGCAGGGGCCTGCGGTCAGATTCCCTCTTTGAATCCCTGGGCTTTGAGGCGGATGTCGCTGCCGTCGGGCGTTACCAGATAGCACCCCGTGCCCGGCTGGGTGATATGTCCGATCACGTCGACCAGGCCCAGCCGCATCACCTGCTCCTGCATGGAGAGCGGCACGGTGAAGAGCAGCTCGTGATCCTGCCCTCCGTTGAGGGCTGCCACCACGGGGTCGGTGTGCATCTCCTCGGCCAACTGATGCGTCTGCCGGGCGATAGGGATCCGTTCCAGGTAGATGCGCGCGCCGCAGTCCGAAGCCTTGCAGAGCTGCATCAGGTCGCTGGCCAGCCCGTCCGAGAGGTCGATCATCGCCGTGGGGCGGAGTTTCTCTTCGGCCAGCGCGGCGATCACGTCGCGGCGGGCGCGGGGTTTCAGGTATTTTTCGAGCAGGTATTCGTGGCCGGCGAACTGCGGTTCGGGATTTTCGACGTCGTGCAGGACGCGCTTCTCGCGTTCGAGCAGTTGGAGACCCATATAGGCGGCGCCCAGATTTCCCGTGATGCAGATCAGATCGTTGGGTTTGGCTCCGTTGCGGTAGACGATGTCACTGCGTCTGGCACGGCCTATGGCCGTGACGTTGACGGTCAGCCCCGTCACCGAAGCGGTCGTATCGCCTCCCGCCAGGTCGATGTTCAGCTCCTCGCAAGCCAGGCGGACACCCTCGTAGAACTCCTGCAACGCCTCGACCGAGAATTTCGACGACACGCCGAGCGACAGCAACAGTTGTTCGGGCAGGGCGTTCATCGCCAGGATGTCGCTCGCGCCGACGGTGACGGTCTTGTAGCCCAGATGTTTGAGCGGGAAGTAGGTGAGGTCGAAGTCGATCCCTTCCATCAGCAGGTCGGTCGAGACGAGCGTCGCCTCGCTGCGCGAAGCGGCGATCACGGCCGCGTCGTCGCCTACGCCCCGCAGGGTCGTCCGGTTGCGGGGGGCGAATGCGCCGGTGAGTTTGTCGATAAGGCCGAATTCCCCCAATTCGGCGATCTGCGTCCGTTTGTTCTGTTCCATGCCTCCGATCGAATTTTGCACAAAAGTAGCGAAAACTTTGCCGTTTCGCAACTTCGCTCTCCGCGTTCCGTCCGCCACAGCCGCTCGGCGGTCATCCCACGGGAGGATCGAACGTCCGTACAACGGCCCTGCCGCCGCTTTTCCGAAGGGAAAGGTCGCCGTCGCACCGTTCGGCGGGGCGGAGATATTATAATTTTTAAAGAACTTTGCCGTTTTCGGGAAAATAGATTATTTTTGCCGTTGTGAAAAAACTAACACAAACTATGCTGAACATCGTATTATTTGGTGCGCCGGGCTGCGGCAAGGGGACGCAGGCGTCGCGTCTGAGGGAACATTACGGAATCAACCACGTCTCGACGGGCGAGGTGATCCGCGCCGAGATCGCGCGCGGAACCGAGCTGGGCCGCAGCATGGAGGAGTATATCAAGACGGGCCGTCTGGCGCCCGATGCCGTCGTCATCGGGATGATCGCCAACTACGTGGCCGAGCACCGCGATGCGGCGGGCAATATCTTCGACGGCTTTCCCCGCACGACGATTCAGGCCGAGGAGTTCGACAAGATTCTCGGCGGACACGGGCTGGGCGTGACGCTCATGGTCGACATGCATGTCCCCGAAGAGGAGCTGGTGCGCCGCATCCTGCTGCGCGGCAAGGATTCGGGCCGTGCCGACGATGCGTCGGAGGATGTCATCCGCAACCGCATCAAGGTCTATCGCGAGCAGACCGAAGTGGTCGGTGCCTACTACGCCAAGCAGAACAAATATTTCGAGGTCGACGGCGTCGGCTCGATGGACGAGGTCTTCGACCGGATCTGTCGGGTGGTGGATGCGCACAGATGATTTTTCGAAGGAAGAACCGTATGAAAGTCCGGAAACTTGTTTTTTCGGACTTTTTTCATTATTTTTACCACACCAACCGCCGGTGTTCCGGCCTGAAACTTTGCCTATGAAACCGAATCCGATCTGCCGCGTGCTCGCGGCATTGCTGCTGTTGCCGCTTTTTGCCTGCGGGCCGGACGGCGTCGTTCCGCGGCGTACGGTCATCGCGGGACGTGTGGTCGATCTCGCCGGGGGAGCTTCCGGGGCGGTGCTGTTCAATACCGAAGATCCCTTCGCGTTGAAAAGCCGTATGGCAGCCCGTGTCTCGCCCGAAGCGAATGACTTCCATTTCGTATTCCGAACGGCCTATACGACCGGAATGACCGGCGTATACGGCGATTTCTTCGATCTGATCGTCTCCCCCGGCGACTCGGTCTATGTGACCATCGACGCGGGGCGGATGCGTGCCGGTGATCCCGATGCGATCCGTTTTTCGGGCGACCATGCACGGACCAACAATGCGCTTGCGTCGGTCGCCGGCCTGAAAAGAAGGCTGTGCGAGCAGGCTCCCGCCGTCGAGGGCGATCCGCAGGAGTATCTGGCGAGCTACCGGCGTTACCGGCAGGCCGTCGCCGATTCGCTCTCCGCGCGCCGGCTTCCGGCCGAGGTGCGCGAGGCGGTGGCCCGTGACATCGATATGGTGCAGATATGGAACCACGACCTCGATCCGGCGGCATGGCGGGCGATCTTCACCGATCCGATGTTCGACATCTTCGATCTGGAACGCAATATGGTCTCTGTCATCAACTATTCGGCCGGCATCAGCTATTATCTCGGTGCGATTTGTCCCGACGAGATCGAGGCCGTTCGGTCGGGCGCAGCGCCGGCCGAAGCGTTGGCGGCCGTTGCGGCCCGGCTCGATGCCGACCCGCAGATCGGCCGGGGACTGCGCGATTACCTGCTTTACGGTTGTATGGAAGGCATGCGTGCGAACGGTGCGGTGCCGGCCGAACGGATGGCCGGATTGTTCCTCGATCCGGCCTATGCGGCGCGGGTGCGCGAACGGGCGGCGGAACGTCCTGCTTTCAGCACTGTCCCGCTTTCCGGCGTGCTGCGGTGCGATGCGGCGGGACGGATCGATACGCTGCCCGACTGCGAGCTGCTCTCGACGTTGGCGGCCCGTCATCCGGGGAAGGCGCTCTACGTCGATTTCTGTTCGACATGGTGCGGTCCTTGCCGCAGCGAGTTGAAAACGGCGATGCCGATCCTGCGCGAACATTACGCCGGCTCGGACGAGGTCCGTTTCGTCACGCTATGCCTCCAATCGCGTCGCAAGGCATGGATCGAATTTCTGGATGAATTCGGTCTGACGGGGCTGGGCGAGAACTATTTCCTGCCCGATGCGGCTTCTTCGCTGACGCTGGCCGAATACGACCTGTCCGGTTTTCCGACCTATATGCTCATTGCGCCCGACGGACGGCTCGCGACGTGCGATGCACCGCGTCCCTCGCAGTTCGAAGCGGCGACGGAGGCGATCGACGCCCTGCTGGCCGGAAAAGGGGTGCGCAGCGGCGAAAAGTGAAAATAATCCGTTGCGGAGTATTGATAATTCGCGGGAAATCGCTATCTTTGCCCCGCTATTTGGCAATTAATTAATTTTTAGCATTATGAACAATTACGAAACCGTTTTCATTGTCACGCCGGTTCTCTCCGAGGCTCAGGTTCAGGAGGTGGCTGACAAATTCCAAGGTGTCATCACCGAGAACGGCGGTCAGCTCGTGAATGTGGAGAAGTGGGGGCTCAAAAAGCTCGCTTACCCGATTCAGAACAAGACCACCGGTTTCTACTTCCTCGTGGAGTTCACGGGCGAGGGTTCTCTGATCAACACGTTGGAGACCCAGTATCGCCGCGACGAACGTGTGATCCGCTTTTTGACGTTCAAGCAGGACAAGTACGCTGTCGAGTATTCGGAGAAGCGTCGTGCAAAACTTTCTAACAAAACGCAGGAGGAGTAACCATGGCACAGGAGAACAAAGCACAGGCATCGGAGATCCGTTACCTCAATCCGGTATCGGTCGACGTGAAGAAGAAGAAGTACTGCCGTTTCAAGAAACTCGGCATCAAGTACGTGGATTATAAGGACGGCGAGTTCCTGAAGAAGTTCCTCAACGAGCAGGGCAAGATCCTTCCCCGCCGCCTGACGGGTACTTCGCAGAAGTTCCAGAAGAAGGTCGCACAGGCCGTTAAGCGTGCGCGTCACCTCGCCATTCTGCCGTTCGTAACCGATTGTATGAAATAATCAAGGAGGAGCAAGACATGGAAGTGATTCTTTTGAAAGATATGGAGAAGCTGGGCTACGCCAACGACATCGTGAACGTGAAGCCCGGTTACGCGAACAACTACTTGATTCCTCAGGGTTATGCCAAGGCCGCGACCGCTTCGGCTAAGAAGGTGCTGGCCGAAAACCTGAAACAGCGTGCCCACAAGGACGCCAAGATTCTGGCCGACGCACAGGCACTGGCCGAGAAGATCGCCAACCTGCCGCTCACCATTGCGATGAAGGCCGAGGAGGGCAAGATCTTCGGTTCGGTGACCGCAGCCGATCTGGCCGAGGCGCTGGCAGCCAAAGGCGTCGAGTTGGATCGCAAGACGATTACGGTCGAGGCGATCAAGAACGTCGGCGAGTACGAGGCTTCGGCCAAGTTGCACCGCGAGGTGAAGGCCACGATCAAGTTCACGGTCGTAGCAGAGGAGTAAACGTCGAGTTTTCTCTTCGTTTTCTCGCCTCGGCAAAGTTCGCGCAAGCAGCGACTTTGCGCTCAGCTTAACGAAAACGTTGTAATGTATTGATAGTGGTTCCGGGATTCAGCTTCTGCTGAATCCCGGAATCTTTTTGCGGTGGGTTCGTCGGAGGTTGCAGCGGGTTGTCAGGTTTTCGTCGCAACCGTGTCGGTTTGCATTATCTCGGACGGCCTCTTGTCTGTTTTGGATATTGGGGATTCCAGAGAGATATGGTCGTGATTTCTTCAATCAGCGTCTCAGGTAGCGGCGATATGAGTTGTTGCCGGCATAGCTATCCGGCTGCATCGGAGCAGGTTGCGGCATGTTCTAACGAGGTCCAACAAAGTAGCGTGCCGTATGGCCTGATCTACATACGCTTCGGAAATCGATTTCGGTACGGTTATTCTTGTACTATTAGGATTGCAGATTCCCTGCGTTAGTATGAGTTTGCTGCGATGATGACCGACGGGAGTTGATCGCCAGTTAAAGATGTCCTCCCTTATTCTCTCCTCTCCCTGAAAGTAAAAGAGGCCAATCCTACATGGATCGGCCTCCCGAAAAGGGTTAATCAATCTTATTTTTTAACGATCATGATGTCGTCGATAGCAAACCGGCTCTTGTTCGTAGAAATAACGGCCACGTTATCTCCCGGATGCAACGTGATATCGATCGAATAAGTTGTCCACTTGTAGTTGCAGAGGTAGTCGCTACTTGTCCATCCATCTGCCAAAGTGGAATCCATCGTGATACTCGTTACTTTCTCGAAGGTTTTGGTCGCCGCGCGATATACTTCGATATCGACGACTCTTCCATCGGTCATTAACGGGCAGCCTTTGAACGAGAATGTGCAAAGCGTTCCTTCTGCGCTCAATAAAGGACTGTCAAGTGCGGGAGTTGCAATATAATATCCGTCATTCGAACTTGTACCGACTTTGACATAACCTTGATGAGGCGATACCTGATCGCCGATGTACCAACCTTTCAGCGAGCCGGATTTGTCTCCTGCGATTCGATTCGCCTGGCCCTTGTATTTTGCTTGACCGTCGATGTAATTTGCGGTGGAGGCCATGCCCCATGTTGCAAGCAAGTGCGAATTTGCGAACGGATATACGACCCATGCTCCTTCCCACGGATTCGGGGTATCGGCTTGTTTGGAAACGATCGCTTTATCGGACCAGTACGGCGTGGTGCCTGCGGCCGTATTGATGAAATCGGACTGCATCGTAATATTGTCGAATCCTTGGTAAAGAATTTCATTCGCCGCAGGGGTGTGTTCGGCTTCGGTGCGGAGTGTAACCACGGGAGAGAAGTCCGATTCCCCGTTTGTGGCCTTGATCGTAACGGTACCCTTGCTTCCTTGGAAACTGTAATTTCCGACGGTCTTCACGCGGAAATAGTAGGTCGTTGCCGGTTCCAGCTGACCGAATGAGATCGACGTAGGAGGCAGAAGGTTCGTTCCATTCTCTTTTCCATACCAAGAAGAGCTGCCGAACGAACCGTTGGTCGAGGCTTGACCGTCCACGCAATAGATCGAATAAATGGGGTTCGCCATCGATTCTTCCTTGGAAAGTTCGACCTGATAAGCGCGCGATCCGGCTCCCGCACCACCGGATACGTCATCCCAGTTTACGCTGAGGTGGGTCGGACCGACGTTGCGTGTAATTTGCTGGATATTTCCGGTCTTTGTCGGTTCGGGATCGGCTTTTACTTCGGAACCATCCGAATAGACAGACGCTACGCTTACGCTGTAAGACGTATTGTAATCAAGTCCGGTTACATGGTAGGATAACTCTTCTGTTTCCCCGACTTTTTGATCGTCGATATAAATTACATAACTTTCCGCCGTATTGTCTTCTTCCCATTTGAGGTTGAGATCGGAAAAGAACGGCACAACGGTGATATCTTCGGGGCCGTTCTTGGCATTGGGATCGATATGCATGACTCCGGTTCCGACTTTTACTTTGGCCGGAACATTGTAAGAACTCAGAATATATGCCCATTCGGAGTAGACCGAACGGGGATAGTTTGCGCGCACCCGTACAAAATATTTGCTTCCTTCGGTCAGTCCTGTGAATTGAGATGCATCATAAGGAGAGTCTGAGGATTGAAGTGTATGGGAGACCGTATTGTCGTAAGCATCTCCGCCGACATCTTTTTTCTTTAAGATTTGAACCGTAAAAGATGTTGCCCCGCTTTTCAATGCGGCGTTAGCGTCCCAATACACTCCGATGGATGAACTCGACGAGTTCATTTCGTCGTAAGAGACTTCGGCGGGAGCCGGCATACTCGAATCGATACCGACCGTCGGATCGTCGTCTTTACAGCTACTCAGAACAACAGCTAACATAGCGGGAATCGCTATAAGCATTTTATTGATTTTCATAAGTTTGTCTTGAACTGTTTGTTAGATAATAAACACAAAATAACATAAATCAAGGTCTCGCTTCTCAAGCGAACCTTAATCCACATTATTCAATTTATCTAAGAGTCGGCCCGACATCGATGTCCGCGCCTTTGTTCCAAACTTGCAATGCAAATATATATCTTTTTTTTCAAAAACAAACTTTTTTCCTGAAATTTTTAATTTCATCCGGATTTTCGGGCGAGTTTCATAAATGCGGACGGATGGAAAACCGTGTCGGGAATCGAAGTGAATCGAAAAATCTGATTGGGGAACTGAAAGAAATTGAAAGTATTTGGTTTCTAAGGCATTGGCTTTCCCGAAGGAGATGTAGGGGGGGGGTAATTTATTGTTTGTCATATATTTATGCTGTTTTTTATTCCCTTTTCGTCGGGCGATCGGAATTAATTTTGGTTTCGAGTAAAAAAATATCCGATTTTATTTGTTTGAATTCGAAATTTATTATATTTGCATAAAAGTTTTTTGTATAAAATATAAGTAATAACCCCTAATTCATTGACTTAACAACCTAAACGAAAATTACGACGACCCAGAAAGCCATCCAAACATTCCCTTAAACCATTATTCGATTATTTTCAGAGAATCCAAACTCGCAATCGTCCCCGTTTGAATGTCCTCAGGGCAGGCAGATGTTTTCCTATATAAATAGGTAAAGGGACGCCTGAAAATTACTAAAAATGTTGGAACTAATTAAAGAAGATTAGAATGAAACACGTACTACTTCCCCCCCCCAGTAAAAAGTTTGCTGTGCGAGGTGTGTTCACGTGTGCTCTTGCTTGTTTGATGATGCTCATATCATCGAGCGTTTTCGCACAGAGCCAAACGATTTCTGGTACCGTTACCGACGCTACGACCAACAGCCCGCTTGCAGGTGCGGCGATCATGGTCAAAGGAACGACAGTAGGTACCATTTCCGATGCGGACGGTTCGTATCGCATCAAGGCCAAACCGACCGACGTGCTGGTATGTACGTTCTTCGGTTACAAATCTCAGGAAGTTACGGTCGGCAATCGCTCGGCTGTCAATTTTGCCATTGCAGAAGATAATACGAAAATCGACGAGGTGGTTGTCGTAGGTTACGGTACGCTGAAGAAAACGCAGCTGGTAGGTGCTGTCGAGAACCTCTCCGGCGAAGCGCTCGAAGGACGTACAAATGCCAACATTACCCGTTCGTTACAGGGGCAGATCCCGGGTCTGAACATCATCCAGACCGACGGTAAGCCCAACCATCAGGGTTCGGTATACGTGCGCGGTAACGCGACGGGTTATCAGTCGCGTAAGAGCGGTACGAGCGGTGAAGGTACGAAGCACTCGATCGGTCAGGGCGGTTCGGCTCTGGTGCTGATCGACGGTGTCGAAGGCGACCTGACGACAGTCAACCCCGAAGACGTCGAGACGATTTCCGTGCTGAAGGATGCCGCTTCGGCTGCCGTATACGGCGCTCGTGGCGCATTCGGTGTGATTTTGGTAACGACCAAAGCAGCTAAAAAGGATCGGGTTACCGTAAACTATAACGGTTCGTTCTCCATTAATCGTCGTACGGTGATTTGGGAAGACCATCTAGTATCCGACGGTTTGCAGTGGGCGGAAGCTTTCGCCGAGTTTTTCCAGGGTAATGACCGTACTCCCCAGTCGTCGGGAACGTTCCCCAGTGATGTCAACAAGGAGATCGGCTTCTCGCAGGCTTATCTCGATGAGTTCCGTCGTCGCAAGACCGATCCTTCCTACGAAAAGTATGGTAATTTGTATGGAAACCTGAACGAATTGGGCTCTACTACCAATAAGACCGTTTACTACGGCAGCACGGATTGGGTGGATATGTATCTGAAGGATTATAACTTCACGCAGACGCACAATATTACCGTATCGGGTGCCGGTGAACGCTCTTCATTCGCGATTTCCGGTCGTTATTACAATCAGGACGGTATCTATAATATCGGTGAGGAGGATTTCAAGTCCTATAACTTGCGTGCCAAGGGCGATGTGAAAATTGCCAAATGGTTGACGTTGGCCAACAATACGTCGATTTTCAGCCGTAAATATCACCAGCCTTTCGTCGTAAACGGATCGATGCCTATCTGGCGTCAGATCGAACACCGAGCTCAGCCGCTCTATCCGGTGTATAACGAGGACGGTACGCCGACTTACGCTGCTGCCGCAATGGTTTATGAAGGATGGATGCGAGATGAAGCCTACCAGGAGGATAATAAACTCGATGCGATCACGACGACGACTTTGACTGCTGAGCCGATCAAGGACGTATTGAAGGTTTCGGCAGACTTTACCTACAAGGCTATCCGTTCGAAAAAGGATCGTCTTTCGCCTACCCAGACGGGTTATACGACGGCAGGAGAGCCGCATGAATACAATCCGAACTCTTATAAGTCGCATTGGACATACGATACCGATTATGTCGCATCGAACATTGTTGCGACGTGGACTCCAAAATTGGGCGAGAATCACAATCTGAACGTTGTGGGCGGTTGGAATATCGAGAAGACGAAGTATCGTAACACCTATTTGCAGCGTAGAGGTATCCTCTATCCGTCGCTTCCTTCGTTCGAACTGATGGATTCGTCTGAATATAATGTTTCCGACGGTGGCTACGATAAATCTATGGTCGGTATCTTCGGCCGTATTAACTACACCTTGCTCAATCGTTACATCTTCGAGTTTGCCGCTCGTTACGACGGGTCGTCGCTCTTCCCGACCAATCAGCAGTGGGGTTTCTTCCCTTCGGGCTCGATCGGCTGGCGTATTTCGGAGGAGCCGTGGATGAAATGGTCGCGCAACTGGTTGGATAACTTCAAGATCCGCGCCAATGTGGGTTCGTTGGGCAATGCTTCGATCGATCCGTATCAGTTCTTGTCCCTGATGCGTACGAGCAATAGCGCTAGTAAATCGATCGAGAAGTCGTCTATCTTGATTAACGGCGAGCAGGTTCCTTACACTTCCTGGCCTACGATGGTTCCGGCGTCGTTGACATGGGAGACTGTTACGACGTATGATATCGGTGTCGATTTCGACTTGTTGCGTAATCGTTTGTCCGGGTCATTCGATTACTATTGGCGTTATACCAACGATATGTTGATCAATGGTCCCGATTATCCGCAGGTGCTTGGTGAGACTTCGCCCAAGGGCAATTTCGGTGCATTGAAGACCAAAGGCTGGGAGGCATCGCTTTCGTGGCGTGACAGCTTTAAGGTCGGCGGGAAACCGTTCAATTACAATGTGAAGGTCAGCGTCTGGGACAGCCGCACTTGGGTGAAGGATTACTACAACTCCGATGGTGCGATCTACTCTTACTATAAAGGCCAGGAATTGGGCGATATCTGGGGCTTCCGCACCGACGGTTATTTCTTGACCAATGAGGAGGCAAATAACTGGGCCGTAGATGCGTTCCATAAAAATGGCAACAATTTCCGTGCTTATGCCGGTGACTTGAAATTCCTCGATCTCGACGGTAACGGAAAGATCGAAAACGGAGGTGAGCGTCCTACGCTCGACAACCATGGTGATTTGGACATTATCGGCAATACGACGCCGCGTTATCAGTATGGTATCAATTTGGGTGCGAACTGGAACGGTATCGGTTTGAGTGTCTTCGTTCAGGGTGTCGGCAAGCGCGACTGGTATCCGATGGTCGAGTCCGGTTTCTTCTGGGGTATGTACAACCGTCCTTACGGTTATTTGCCGAAGGTTCATACGACCGATGCGGTCATTATGGATTACAGTACCGAAAACTGGCGCGTAACCAATCCGGGGGCATATTATACCCGTCGTGTAACCTATGCGGCTAATCGTAACGTCGGTCCTCTGACTTATGAAAACGATTATTATCTGCAGGATGCATCGTATTGGCGTATCAAGAATATTACGATCGATTATACGTTCCCGCAGGAGTTGACTCGTAAGATTCGTATCGAGAAGTTGAAGATTTATGTATCGGGCGATAACATTTTCACCCATTCGCCGCTCTTCAAGCATACCGATATGTTCGATCCGGAAACGATCGGTTTCGGTGATAGCGATTACAATGATACTACCGGCGGTTTGAGCGGTGTAGGTCAGGGTTACAGCTATCCGATGCTGAAGACGTGGACGATCGGTTTGAATGTCACTTTCTAATGAATGTTAAATTATGAAAAATATTATTAGATTATTTGCAATAGGGGCCGTTGCCTTCACCGGAGTTTCGTGTGAAGACTTTTTGTCGGCGGATCCGGTGAATAGAGTTTCGGCCGAAGCCTTTTTTGTTTCGGAATCCGATTTACAGTTATATTGTAACGGTCTCCTCGAATCGTATTGCCCGTCGGCGAATACGATTGGTATGGGAGATAGTTATACAGACTTGACCGCCAGCAAATCGGGTACGGATTATTACAAACCGGGGGCAGCATGGGATGCAGGTAAGCAGACCGGTTGGGATGTCGGTGATTGGAGAAGTATCCGTCGTGCCAATATTATGCTGCGGGACATGGTTCGAGCCAAAGAGAATGTTTCAGAGGCCGTTTATAATCATTATGAAGGCGTAGCGCGTTTTTGGCGGGCTTATTTCTATTATAGCAAAGTGAAGACGTTCGGCAATGTGCCGTGGATCGATCATGTACTCGATGTCGACGATGCGTTGCTCTATGCCGGCCGCGACGATCGCGAATATGTGATGAGCAAAGTGTTGGAGGATCTGAATTTCGCTTGCACGTATTGTTCTACCGATACGAAGACTTACAAGAACGTGATTAATCGTTGGGTAGCTTTGGCTTTCAAATCGCGAGTTTGTCTTTTCGAAGGTACTTATCGTAAATATCACAAGGTCAATCCGTCGACGAATCAGCCTTGGAACAATAAGTATGAGAGTGCCGATGATTTCTTGCAGGAAGCTGTCGATGCCGCCAATACGATTATGACGAAGGCGGGGTTGAAGTTGCACAATGACTATCATGCCTTGTTTACGACGTCGGCTTTGGGCGATATCAATGAAGTGATTTGGTATCGCGAGTACAAGACGAGTGACGGTCTGAATGTATGGAACGACCTGACGTTGAATTACAATACTTCTACTGCAAGTCAGAAGGTTTCGCCGACGAAGGCCTTGATGAACATGTATCTCACGACCGACGGTACCCCGATCGAGTCGGATCAGGTTCCGATGAGCAAAGAGTTTGAAGGCCGCGATCCTCGTCTGAGCCAGACGGTTCATGCTCCGGGACACGAGTGGACGTACGGCGGTGTAACCGGGCCTAAGCCTTTGAACTTCACGCACGTCGTTACCGGCTATATGTTTATGAAATGGAGTCAGGAGTTCGAGAACAACTACACGACTGGGCGTGGCGATAATTCCGTACCTATTTTCCGCCTTGGAGAAGTTTTGCTCAACTATGCGGAGGCGAAAGCCGAGCTCAATAACGGTTCGTTATCTCAGGAGGACTGGAATTTGACGGTAGGCGCGTTGCGCGATCGTGCTGGGGTTAAGAATATCTGGCCGGAAGATACAGCGAACTATAAGCCCGATCAGTGGTTGATCGATTATTATGCTCAGGCAGAGGGCGCCGCTATTACGAATCTGTCGAATACGATTCTCGAAATCCGTCGTGAACGTGTTACGGAGCTGATTCTCGAGAACCTCCGTGTCGATGATCTTTATCGCTGGCATTGTGCGAATCTGATCGCTCTTCGCGATACCGAGAAGGGTTGGAAGGGTGTATACTTATCGGCTGATGAAGTTAAGAACGGTATGGAATTCAACGGATACACGTATACCTTTACTGCGGCGGATACCAATCCTAACAACTATTGCATTGGTACCAGCATGAGTGATAATAACTGGACGCTGACCGACGGCGATCACGGTTATCTGGTATACCACGAAGATTTACGTTTCGACGAGCGAATGTACGTGCGTCCGATTCCTTCTGCGGCATTGTCATTGAATACCAATTTAGGCCAGAACTACGGTTGGGAACAGTGATCTTTGCAGGAGAATAGAGTTTGATTAAAAAGATAAGTGGTCTTTGTTTTACTCAAAGATCGCTTATCTTTCTAAATAGTACGCGATTTTATTTACTGTGAATCCAAATAAGGAAGGATTATATATGTTAAGAAAGTTTTATTATCTGTTTTTGACGGTGGCTTTGCTGGGCGGAGCCGCTTGTTCGAGTTCCGATTCTGATGACTCGGATCCTACGCCTCCCGAGGGTGAGACGGTCCTTGTCGGTCAGATCTCGGATGCTACGACGGGGAAAGGTATTGCCGGCGTTCCCGTGACGGACGGCTATACGTTTACTACTACGGATGCCGACGGTAACTACCGCCTCGTAGCGAACCGTTATTGCCGCAATGTCTATTACGTTACTCCGGCGAACTATAAGGTGGCTCTCGATCCTTCCTCCAAGTTGCCGCTGTTCTATTCGACCTCTACGATTCAGCGCTACAAGGAGAATCGCAACGATTTTAAACTGGAACCGCTTCCCGCTGTCGAGGAGAATTTTACGCTCGTCGCTATCGGGGATCCGCAGTGTAAGACGGATGATGATGTGACTCGTTGGGAAACGGAGACGATTCCCGATATCAAATCCACACTCAAAAGTGCACAGGAGGAAGGTCGGTGGACGAATGCCTATGCCGTTACATTGGGCGATATTACGTTCGACAATACGGTGCAGTGGGATCCGATGAAAAAATCGATGTCGAACATGCAGATCGGGACGGATTATCTGCCGATCTTCAACTGCATGGGCAATCACGACCACGATGCCTCTCAATCGACTCCATACGCTGCTCAATTGAACTATGTCCAGCGTTTCGGCCCGGCCGACTATTCATTTAATAGAGGTAAGGCACATATCGTTGTGATGGATAATGTCGTTTGCACGAGATCTACGGGTTCGACGTGGAATTATGAAGCCGGACTTCTGGATCAGCAGTATAATTGGCTGAAAGCCGATCTGGACCTGGTCGAGAACAAGGCGGACAAGATTATTTTCTTTTGTGCCCATATTCCTTTCCGTAACGGGGGAAAGAACACGGGATCGAATGTGAATGAAGACAAGCATTATGCGGATGTCCTCAATTTGTTGACGCAATTCAAGGAGGCGCATATCATGATCGGACATACGCATTATCCGCAGAATTATATTCATACCAAGTATGTGTGCCAGGGTGGTAAGCCTGTGTATGAGCATGTTCATGGCGGTGCCTGCGGTGCTTGGTGGTCGAGCAACCTGAATGTCGACGGGGCTCCCAACGGTTACAGCATCTACGAAATCAAAGGCAATGTCGTCGATAACTGGGTAGCGAAATCTACCGGACGGCCCGAGACGTACCAGATGCGTGTATACGATGGCAATGCCACCTATACGGGATCGAAGGAATACTCCTACACTTGGACGGGTGGCGGTACTGGCGCCGGTATCAAGACGAACGGCAATGCGGCATTGAAGGATTGTTTCGTCGTTTCGATTTGGAATGACGATCCCCAGAATTGGAAGGTGGAACTCGTTCAGAACGGCGTTGTTACGCCGATGTCGCGTATAAGTTCGAATATTGCTGATATGTGTGCCGTATCGTTCTTCTTTAACGAATGCGGCAAGACGACGACGACCTGGAACAAGGCATTGCAGCATTATTGGTACGTCAAAGCTCCCGGAGGAAATCCCTCGACTGAAAAGGATTGGGTCGTACGTGCTACGCAGACGATTCCTGCAAGCGGGAAGACCAATGTCTATGAAGCAGCTGCTTTCCAGACCGATTTTTCGGGTTTCGCAGCTAATTGATCCATAGAGGTTGTATTTAAAGCGGTGTGCCTATTAAGCACACCGCTTTTTTGTTGGTATGCAGGGGTATCCGTAATATTTTTCGTCCGGATATCGCTACACCACGGGATGTAAATATTGGGATGCTCTGAGTACGAATGTTCTTGGATAAGAATCATCTCGCTTCTGGCGATCGGAATCGGGATGATTCGGCGGATTGTCGAGGATTGCTTTTCGAAGGCGGCCCGTTGCCCGGTTGTGTTCTCCTATTTCACCTTGCTGCTGCCGACCATGCGGTATTTTTCGCAAAGCAGCTCCACGACCGGCGCCACGGCTTTTGGGAAAACCTTTCGCAGGTCGATCTCCTCGCTTTCGAGCAGTACGCCTTTGAGCGCGCGCATGAAGTTGTCCTTGATCTCGGTGGCGAGGTTGACTTTGACGATGCCGTTGGCGATCGCTTCGCGCACCATGTCGTGGGGGATGCCCGAACTGCCGTGCAACACCAGCGCCGCGTCGGTCGCCGCATGGATCTGCGCTAGCCGTTCGATGTCGAGCCGCGGAGCCTGCTTGTAGAAGCCGTGGGCCGAACCGATCGCCACGGCCAGCGCATCGACGCCGGTCGCTTCGACGAACCGTGCGGCCTCTTCGGGCGTGGTGAAGCCTCCGCCCTGCGCCTGTCCCAGTTTGGCGACGTAGCCCAGCTCCGCTTCGACGTTCACGCCGTAGGGGCGTGCCAGTTCGACGACCCGTCGGGTCGTCGAGACGTTCTCGTCGAACGGACGTTCGCTGGCATCGATCATCACCGAGTCGAATCCTGCATCGAGACACCGCTCGACCAGTTCGACCGATCCGCCGTGGTCGAGATGAATCCACCCTTCGACGCCGTAGTCGGCGATCGCCCTGCGGCCCATTCCGACGGCCTGTTCGAGCCCCATATAGTTGATCGAGCTGCGCGTGAGCTGCAACAGCACGGGAGCCTGCATTCGCTGCGCAGCCTGCATGACGGCCGTGAGGGTCTCGAAGTTATAGAAATTGGTCGCCAGCACGGCCGTCCGGTCGCGCTGGCATTTTTTCAACAGTTCTTTTACGTTCATTACAGCAGGTTGTTAAGGTCGACCAGATTGAATGCGTAGAAATACTTGTCCATATCGTGTTCGATGCGGCCGAGTACCACCTCTTCGGGGTCCATTCCCACACGGCGCAGGTTGTCGTAGAGCCGTTGGCGCGCTACGAGCGCTTCGGGTTCCTGCCAGATGTAGCGGCAGCCGGTCTTGACGAGCCACGTGCGGCGCTCGGCGCTCAGTGCGCCGAATGCCGATCCTTCTTCGGCGGGCAGCAGCCACTTCTTCCAGCGGCCCGACGCTTCGACCAGTCGTTCGAGTGTCTCGGTGATGCGCGAACGCATGGCGATACGTCCTTCGGCCAGGAGCTTCTGTTCGGTACGTTCCAGTTCGGCCAATCCGTCGTATTCGCTCATCGTGAACTCCGGGCCGACGTTGGCGGCGCCCATGCCGCACAGCGGGTAGTCCTGCGGATTGCTTACGCCGTCGGTGTAGTGTCCCTTGATGTAGCTGCCCAGCGGACGGACTTTCGCCGTGAGACTGCGGGCTACCTCCGTGTCGAAGAGGGTCGTGTGGAGGTCGGTTCCCACCTTGCCCACGATGAAACAGGGCCATACGTCGGAGAGCCCTTCGCGCGCCAGTCCTGCTTTGAGTTCGGCGATGAAGGTGTCGAACGTCCGTTCGTCGGCCAGACCGCCGTGCACCTCCTCGGTTCCCACCTCGTAGGAGATTTCGGGCAGTCCCTTCGCACGGCGGAAGGTTTCGCAGTGCCGGATCAGCTCCACCGTGCGGGCGGCCACGAGACGGATGTCGATCGTCTGGCCGGCCGGTACGTTGATGTCCACCGTCGGATCGACGTGGATCAGATCGTACCTCGCCAGCAGCGCCGCTTCGAACGAGCGCTTCACCCCGTCCATCGCGGCCTCGGTCGACCACTTCTCGGTGCGCTGCTTGTCTTTGAGCCACGGACCGCCGTGGTCGATGGCCACGATATAGATTCCTTCGAAGTTGACGGCGGCGGCCTCCATGCGCACGAGCTTCACGAACTCGTCGGGCCGCATCCCCGTGTACCCGCCGTCGCAATCGATCTGATTGAGTGTCGCGGCGAAATAGATCGGCGCGTTGTTGCGCTTGGCGGCACGGAAGGCGGCCTTGATGACCGCCGTCGAATTGGGACAGGCGGCGAAGAGGGTGCGACGGATGCCGGTTTCGCGTTCCAGCTCCGCGATGCGTTGCAACAGTTTTTCGGTTTTTGCCATAATCGTTGGGTGTTGATGGTGCCGGGTTTCGTCAGACGGGGGCGGCCGGAGACCGCTTCCTGCGGAAGTGTTGTCCGCCTCCTGCGGTCGGAAAGGGGGCTGCGACCTCCCTGCCGGTGATACTATCGGTTGATGAACATTACTTTGTTGAAGAACTCCTTGCGCTCACGCATGACGCCGAACGCCTTGTCGGCCTCCGAGAGCGGGAAGCGGTGCGAGATGAGCGGACGCACGTCGATGCGATGCGACGCGATGGCCGCGAGCGCCGTGCGCCATTCGTTGCGGACGTCGTTGTAGCTGCTGTTCCACGTCCCTTTCAGCGTGAGCTGCTTGCGCAGGATCTCCCAGTAGCCTTTCTGGGTGAGGGTCATGTCGCCGGCGGGGTTGCCCATCGAGACGACCGTACCGAAACTTTTGACCGCTTTGAGGGCCTGCTCCCACGTTTGCGCCACGCCGGCTCCTTCGATGCAGGCGTCGGCGCCCCGGCCGCCGGTCTGCGTGCGGATATACTCCACCGGATCGGTCTCGCGCGAGTTCACTGCGTCGAATCCCTGTTTGCGCGCGAATTCGACTTTGGTCGGATCGATGTCGCACAGGATGACGCGGAACGCGCCGGCGGTTCGGGCCCACAGGCCCAGCATGATGCCGATCGGGCCTGCACCGAACACGGCGACGGTGTCGCCGATGCCGACCGACGCCTGACCGATGGCGTGAAGCGCTACGGCGGCCGGTTCGCACATCGCGGCCTCCTCGTAGGAGAGCGAGTCGTCGAAGAAGACCAGGTTCCACTCCTTCACGGCGATGTATTCGGCGAAAGCGCCGTCGCGCCGCGAGCCGTAGTAGTCGTAATCGCTGCACTGTGCGTATTCTCCCACCTGGCAGGCTTCGCATTTTCGGCACGGCAGCAGCGGGAAGACTGCGGCACGACGGCCGACGAGCGACGGGTCGTCGGCTTCGACGATCTCCCCGGCGAATTCGTGGCCGGGAATCGTCGGGAAATGGTAGGTTCCTTTGGTAAAGACGCGCGGCAGATCGCTTCCGCAGATTCCGCAGGCGTGCACTTTGAGCAACACCTCTCCCGCCTGACGCACGGGCATGGGCACATCCTCGTAACGCAGGTCGCCGACCGCATGGAGGTTGAGCGCTTTCATCGTATTTTTCATCTATTTATATATTTAGGTATAACGTCTTTTGTGCCGGCAGGCCGGAATCCGCTTCGGCATCCGCCGTCGCGTCTGCTGGTTGTCGTTTCCGGCCTTCAACGGTCTTGCGTGTCCGCAGGGCGGTTCTCGGAGTTTCCCGACTGCGTTTGCCGTACGCTTTCGATTGAATCCGATTTCGTTTTAATTCTATTTTCTTTCGAATGCTTTTACAAAAATAGAATTTAACTTTTAAAGTTGCAACTATTTTGCGGAAAAAATGCGTTGCGGTCATCGTCCGTCCGGAACCGTTCCGCGACCGGAGACACGGGACGCATCCGCTTTAATACGCCGGCGTTCGGCGGTCTCGGCGTGGTTGGGCGTTGCGTCCGGCGTCTCGTTTCGGCAGGGACTTCGGCACGCATCTCTTTGGGGTGTGACGGCTCGGAGGAAGGGCTTCCGCGTCCGCTTGGGTATGGACAGAGAGATCGCAGTGCGGACAGGCGGCGGCGTGTGGAAGAGAACGGAACTGCGGAGAGCATCTGACGGCGGGGCGGATTCCGCCGCGATTTCTCCCGTCCCGCCATGTGCTTCCGGTACGGGCCGACCGGATGTGGATTTGCAGAATCGGAACCGATTCGAAATTTAGTAGTGTATGTTTACGATTTATTTCGATTTTCGAAAGGGGCGCGCGGGTATTATCGTTTCCGATAAATCCGCCGAAAGATGAACGCAGCCGGCCTTTCCGGAGGATGGACAGGGCTTTCCGGAAATAAATGTCGGAAAAATAACGCTAAAAGCTTGCTATTCCACGCGGTTTTTGTAACTTTGTGTCTTGGAATAGTAACTTACTAACTCTTAAATCGAATGAACAATACGCAATGTATTCTCGATGCTTTAAAAATCGCAACCGATACGAAAGCATTCGAACTCGGCGAGGGTGTTCTTCACCGTGCTCCGGCTCTTTTTAAGGAGTATTTTCCGAATCGGAAGGCCGTCATCGTCGCCGATAACAATACATGGAAAGCCGCCGGCGAAGCCGTCGACGCATCCATGCGCGAGGCGGGAATTCCCTGCGAGCGTTTCCTTATTGAAGAGGAGGAGTTTCATGCCGACTGGCCCTATGTGGAGCGGATCGACGAGATGCTCGACCGCACGGGGGCCGTCGCCGTCGCCGTCGGGTCGGGCGTCATCAACGACTTGTGCAAACTCGCGTCGTTCCACCACGGTCAGTCCTATCTTTGCGTGGCTACGGCCGCTTCGGTCGACGGTTATTCGTCGTCGGGCGCAGTGGTGTCGCGCGACGGCGCCAAACTCAATATCGAAACCCATGCGCCGCTGGTGATTCTGGCCGACGTGGGCGTGCTGGCTGCCGCGCCGAAAGAGATGACAGCGGCGGGTTATGCCGATCTGGCGGCCAAGATACCCGCCGGCGCCGAGTGGATGATCGCCGACCTGTTCGGTACGGAGCCGATCATTCCCGCTGCGTGGAACGTCTTCATGAACGATCTGGATGCGATGCTCGCCGATCCCGAAGGGGTGGCGGCCGGCAAACCCGAAGCGATCGCTTCGCTCTTCGCCGGTCTGACGCTGAGCGGCATCGCGATGCAGGTGGCCAAGTCGAGCCGTCCGGCGTCGTGCACCGAACACCTGTTCAGCCACGTGCTCGACATGACGCACCATCGCTACAACGGCAAGTTCCAGTCGCACGGTTTCCAGGTGGCGATCGGTACGCTCACGATGTGCGCCTTCTTCGACGAGTTCTTCAAGATGGATCTCTCGACGCTCGATGTCGACGCCTGCGTGGCCGCATGGCCCTCGCTCGAAGCGGAGCAGCGGCGTGCGCTCGATCTGTTCCGCGATTTCCCCGTGCCGGAGCTGGGTTATACCGAGATCACGAAGAAGTGGAACGATGCCGAGACGGTTCGCGTACAACTCACGCGAGTCAAGGAGAACTGGCCCGCCTTCAAGGCGCGGTTGCAGGCGCAGTGCTATCCGTTCGAGAAGATGCGTGCGCTGTTCGCCGCTGCGGGCGCGCCGACCGATCCTTCGCAGATCGGTGTTTCGCGCGAGCAGTTGCGCAGCATGGTCGATTTCACGCAGTTGTTGCGCTGGCGCATCAATCTGCTCGATCTGGCCAAACGCGCACGGATTTACGATGAATTGGTCGCCCGCGTCTTCGGTAAGGGCGGAGCTTGGGAAATCGCATAATCGACGAGCCTTATGACTGCGGAACAGACCAAACGATTCAAATACTGGCAGTGGCGGACGATCATCGGAACGATGATCGGTTACGCCATTTTTTATTTCGTTCGCAAGAACTTCTCTTTCGCCATTCCCGGTCTTACGGCCGAGTACGGCATCTCGAAAACGACCTTCGGCGTCATCATGACCCTCGTCGGGCTGATCTACGGCGTGTCGAAATTCGTCAACGGCGTACTGGCGGACCGCACCAACGGCCGTTGGCACATGGTGACGGGCCTGTCGGTGTGTTCGGTCATCAACTTCATTTTCGGCTGCGGTGCGATCATCTGCGCATGGATTACGGGGCAGACCTACGGGACGACGTTCATCCATACGCTGGTCGTCCTGTTCGGCGTGCTGCTGATTCTGAACAACATGTTCCAGGGGTGCGGCTTCCCGCCGTGCAACCGCCTGATCACGCATTGGGTTCCGCCCAAGGAGCTGGCGACCAAGATGTCGATCTGGAACGCTTCGCACTCGATCGGCGCCTTCATCATCGCGATCTTGTGCGGGTATCTGATGGGCCACACGGGTACGGATATGACGGGCGATCCGGAGATGCGGCAGCGCGTCGTGGAGAATACGGCGAGCATCACCGAAAAGATGGACGCCGCTTCGGCCGAAGCCTATGTCACCAATGCGTTGCAGCATGTCGGCGCCTGGCAGTGGACGTTCTGGGTTCCGGCTGCCATCGCGGTGCTGGGCGTGATCTTCATCATCGTTACGTTGCGCGATACGCCCAAGTCGGTCGGCCTGCCCGAATTGGAGGGCACCAAGACGCAGCTCGACGAACACGATTCGTCGGAGGAGTTCAAGGCGTTCCTGCGCAAGAAGGTCTTCCTCAATCCCATGATCTGGGGGTTGGCCGTGGCCGACTTCTTCGTCTATATCGTGCGTTTCGCCGTGCTCGACTGGGGCCCGACCTTCTTGCAGGAGTCGCGCGGCCTCTCGTCGAGCATGGCCGGCTGGACGGTCGCCATCTTCGAAGTGTGCGGTATCACGGGCATGCTGCTCGCGGGTTGGATCTCCGACAAATTCTTCGGGGGCCGCGCACAGCGCACCTGCGTCTTCTGCATGGCGGGCGTGATCCTCTTCATCTCGCTCTTCTTCGCCCTGCCGGAGTCGACCGATCCTGTCGTGCTGCTGATGATGCTCGCCGTGGCGGGATTTTTCATCTACGGCCCGCAGGCGCTCATCGGCGTCATCGCGTCGAACCACGCCACGAAGAAGGCCGCTTCGACGGCCAACGGCGTGGTGGGTATGGTGAGCTACGTCAGTGTCGTCGTTTCGGGCTGGGGCTTCGGCTTCATCTCCGACCACTTCGGCTGGCGCTGGGTCTTCATCACGATGATCGCCATGGCCGTGCTCGGATTCCTGGTGCTGCTGTCGATGTGGAACACCAAGAGCGACGGATATGAGCACGACGCCGCCGAAACCAACTAAAACCTTATAAGCCTATGAAAAACTTCTTTTTGAAATTGGGTGTCTGCGCATTGGCGCTCACCGGTGCCGCCGAGGTGCTGGCGCAGGAGCAGGTCATCCAGCTCTTCGCCCATCGGGGCAGCCGTTTCGAGTACGACGAGAACACGCTGCCGGCCTTCAAGGCCTCCTACGATGCAGGTCTGCGCGGTTTCGAGACCGACATCCGCATGACCCGCGACGGCGAGCTGGTGATCTCGCACGACGAGACGCTGGCACGTCTGACGCCCTGCAAGCGCGTGGTGGAGACGATGACGGCCGACGAGATCCGCAAGGTCAAGACCAACCAGGGCAACGACCTGATCTTCCTGCCCGAGCTGGTGGACTTCTTCGCCGACAAGGACAACGTATACATCGAGTTCGAAATGAAGACGAAGCCGGTCGAGAGTTATCCCGAAGAGCGGCTGCGCGAGTACTGCGAGAAGGTGTACAACACGGTGATGGCCAAGAAACCCGCCAACTCGCTCTATCTGTTCACGTCGAGTGACAAACGTGCGCTGAAAATGATGCGTTCGCTCCACCCCGACGTCGATCTGCTGCTGATTATTTCGAAGCCGGTCTGCGAGGAGACGATCCTCGAAGCGATCGACATGGGCATCAAACGGTTGGGCTGCCGCATCGAGGGCACGTCGAAGGCGATGGTCGATCTGGCGCACAAGGCCGGACTCTATGTCTCGCTGTGGCCCGGTCAGTCGCCCGAAGAGTTCATGCGGGGTGCCTATCTGGGTGCCGATGCGCTCAACAGCGACCGTGCGGTCGAGGTCAAGAACTGGCTCGACAAGAACGCGCCGTGGATCAAGTATAAATAGCGTCCGTTCCGTCGCAGGCCCGTTCGGCGTGCGACGTGTGGGGGACGTTCGGACGAGTCCGATCCTTGCATTACCCCCGCCGGAAATGTTTCCGGCGGGGGTATTCCGTTTGCGGGTCTCCCGACCCGTTTGCAGGTGCCTGTGCGGCGGCGTTTTCGGCTTCGGGGGAATGAGTTTCCGTGCCGCAGCACGGGAGGCACGGCGGCCGGAACGGCCCGCACCGGCGCCGGCCGGTGTGGCGGGGCTGCGGGCCGGTTATTTGCTTCTGATACGTTTGCGCCGTTTCTTCTCCACCTCCCGGTCGTGCTGTTCCTCCATCTGTTTGCGATAGATTTCGATCTTCTCATTGAGATGTGAAACGTCTTCTTTCAGCATTTTGCGGAACGTGTTCAGACTGACGGGAGCCTCTTCGATCACGAATTTGGTGTGGATTTTCCATAGCGGGAGCTTCCCTTTGCGGATGTAGGGTTCGGCGAGGCGTTGGACGTATTGCGCCTGTTTGAGATAGCTGAGTCGTTCTTTGGTCACTTTCATACGATGATTCGTTAGCGGGTTAATCAATATAAAGTTCCGAAAACCGGCCGGCCGAAACAAGCAAAGCAACGTTTGTTGGTGGATGAAATATAATATTGTATAAGTAAATAATAAATTGTACGATCTTGTTTGCAGGAAGTTGCCGTTTCGGATCGCCGCACGGATTGTCCGAAAAGGCGCTCCGTGGCGGGATCGGCGCTGCGGACAATGCGCGGACATAACCGCAGCCGACGGGAGCGGCCCGCCGACAGTGACGCCGCCGACGCTCCCGTGAAGGACGGAATCCGGAAGGATACTACTTATTATTTATATAGTCCGGCGGATCGGAGGCTTTTCCGGCCCTCGAAGTACAGGATAAGTTTGGGATTCGTCCCTTCCGGACGAAGCGGAAGGGACGGAACGACGCAATGGAGACGGGGCGGCGGGCGGCGTTTATTCGATCAGTGCCCGAAGCGGTACGTCGAGTGCGTTGCAGATGATGCAAAGTGTTTTGACCGTGGGATTTGAACGGCCCGTTTCGATACGGCTCAGGTTCGAACGTTCGATGTCGCAGCGGTAGGCCAATTCCTGTACCGTGAGCTTTCGAGCCTTTCTTAGTGTTCTGATTTTTAGAGCGATAAGTTTTATCTGTTCTGTATAGTCGATTGGCATCCCGAAAAATTTTACGAAAAGTTTTGTATTGCAAAGATTTTCATATATCTTTGCATCATGCGTATCATATATGATACCAACAGTCCGGCGGCGGGTGGTATGAAATCCTGTCGATAAGGGATGACAACTATGTAGGAATCAGTAAGTAAATACCGAAAAGACACGAAGTTCAAACCATTTCAAAACATCTTTAATTTCTTCATTATGAAAAGACAATTCTTAGGTAGACTCCTATCGCTGTTCCTTGTCGGAACGGTGGTAGCCGGAGTCGGTTGCAAGGACTACGATGACGACATCACGAGTCTGAACAACCGGATCGACGAGCTGACGACGGGGCAGATCGCTTCCGTGGAGAAGCAGATGCAGTCTCTGCAAAATGCGGTCGACCGGTTGGACGGGGTTGATTCGGGCTTGAAGGACGAAATCGAGGCGTTGCAGGGCAAAGCCGAGACGCAGGCCGGAGAGATCGGAAAGTTGCAGGAGGAGTTGGGAAAGGCGGCCTCCGCATCGGAAGTCGAAGCGCTGAAAAAACAGATCGAGACGCTCGAAAGCGATAAGAGCAAGCTGGAGAAGCGGATCGAGGCGCTCGAAAGCGCCCGCACGAGTTTGCAGGATGAAATCGACGCCGTGAAGGGTTCGCTGGCGAACTACCTGACCAAGAGCGACGCCGAGGCGACCTACGCCACCAAGACGACGGTCGAGAGTCTGTCGCAGCTGCTCAACCAGATCAAGGCCAACTACGTTTCGGCCGAAGGGCTGGCTTCGACGCTCGAAGGTTACGTGACCGACGCCGAACTGGCCGATTATCCGACGCTGACCGACTTACAGGAGGCGATCCGCCAGAGCGAGGAGGCGATGAAGAACTCGCTGGGCGACGCGATGAAGCCGATCCTGGCGAAATATAACTTCGTCCAAAAGGATGTGCTCGATCTCGAAATCCAGGATTTGCAGAAGCAGATCGATGCCCTCAACGGCAAGCCCGACGCCGACGGTTCGCTGGCCAACATCAAGAGCCGGCTCGAAGCGCTCGAAAATGCCGAGATCAAATACGACGAGTCGAACGCCGCCTTCACGAAGGGCGTGGAGGACTGCATCGGCAAGGCGCTCGCCAACGACGGCAAGATCAATGAGGCTATTGCCAATGCGATTAACGGTGTCGCCGGTGAGTACGAGGGGACGATGCAGGATCTGAAAAACCTCATCGACGGCCTGCGCATGGACGTGGATCAGCTCCTGAGCCGTATCCAGAGCCTCGTCTATGTTCCGGCTTACGACGATCACAAGGCGTCGGTCAACGCGCTCTACTATGCCCCCGAAGGCGAGGAGCCCGTCCTGCTGGCGAACGGTACGGTGGAGATGACCTTCCGCGTTACGCCCGTCGAGGCTGCCGGACAGCTCGTGGCCGCCTATGCCGCCGAACCCGAGATGTTCTCGCTGGAAATGGAGCAGGTGAAGACGCGCGCTACGGTGCCTGCGCTGAATATTCAGAAGGTCGAGGCCGACGAGACGGGCAACGGCCGCTTCATCGTGACGGCGCTTCCCGCCGATTTCACCCCCGACTTCTTCACGGGTAAGGTTTCGTACAGCATTGCGCTGCGCGTACAGAAAGCCTACGACGCGGAGGCCGGGAACGACTATTCGGCCAATGTGGTTTCGGATTACGTGAACCTCGTGCCGGCACGCGCCGACGTGAAGGCCGTCGTGCTGGCTCCCGCCAAGGAGGACGGTTCGATCGACGCCGACCGGATCGTCGCAGCGGACGGCGAAGTGGTCTACGAGATTCCCTACGACGATACCGACATGGTCGTCGAACTGATGAAGGGCTACAAACTCTGGGCTACCGACGGCGAAGCCTACTACGATCTGGCTCAGCTCGCCGACATGGGTTATTCGCTCGAAGCGCCCGTCGTGGCCTGCACGAGCAAGGCTTTCAAAGCCGACGGCACGGAGTTGGAGTCGGCTGACAAGGGCAACTTCGAGGTTGCGAACGGCGGGGAGGAAGTCTGCGACGAGACGGTCAAGCTGATCGCCGCCGACAAGTCGACGCGCAACAACTACCTGCTCACCGAGCACGCCTATACGGTCGCTGCCGCCTACGATGCGCTGAACCCGACCTTCAACAGCCGTGTGACGATCGTCAAGACCAAGCGCGGCGTAACGCTCGACCTGTTGAAGTACGTCTGGAACTACTCCGATTTCCGGACGGTCTACGAAGCCGGCGGCGAGTACGAAGGTTCCGAGCGCGAATTCACGCTCAAAGTAACCGAGTCGACGCTTCCTCAGGACATCACGCCCGAGAACATCGTAACCTACTGGAACCAGGGCGGCAGCGCCGTGGTGAAGGCCGTCGAGCTCGACGCGGAGGGCAAGCCGACCGAGACCGTCGACGACAATGTGAAGGTGGTTCCCGTGGCTTACGATGCCGACGAGGGCTATACGCTGCGCGTTTCGGGATACACCTTCGGCAAGCGTTATGCCGTCGAAGCGTCGAGCGAGTTCGAGAACGTACAGGTGACGATCGCCTTCGAGGCCGAGTTCGTCGCACTGCCCGAGAAGATCGAGGTTACGCTTCCCGCCGCTACGCTCGCATACGATGCCACCGAGGAGCTGTTCGTAGCCGAGGATACCTCCGTTGTCGGCGAACTCTTCGAGCAGGTGAAGGATCACTTCACGGATGCCGCCGAACTGGCTACGTCGCTTACCCGTCCTTACTATGGAGGCTCGCCCAACAGTGCGAACGCATTCTATACGGCTGTCTGCGGCGACCGGACGCTGGAGAAGAACTACTGGTTCCTCGACGGTTCGAATCCTGCGACGATCACCCGCATCGCCGTGGCCAACGACGGCAAGATGACCTCCCACATGCAGGTCAATCGTGCCGATGTGGAGACCGACGCCGACGTATTCGCCTTCGAGACGAAGCTCGTTCCCAACTACGGCCTGCCGATCTATGTCAAGGGCGAGGCCAGGGTCGAGATTCCCGCCTATGCCGCGCAGCACGTCGACGCATGGGTCTACAACGCGGACGGCAAGTGGCAGTCGGATGTGAAGGGTCTCTGGTCGCCGAGTTTCGGATCGAGTGCGCTCACGGGCTTCTCGGTAGCCGACATCGATCTGGAATCCGCCTTCACGATCGTCAAGAAGGATGCGCAGGGCGTATGGGTACCGGTATCGGACGATGAGATCGCTGCACAGAAACTCGTCTTCGCTTACGAGATTCCCGCGACGGCTCCCGCTCACGACGGCATCGAGATCGCCGGTAACAAACTCTCGTATTACGGCCGCAACGAATCCGTGCCCGTCGTCGGTACGCTTTCGATCGACGGCATCGTCATCGGCAACGCCTTCACGGCCGTGAACGACTATACGTCGTATGAGGTCAACAAGTTCGACCCGATCCGCTCGTTCACGCAGTCGGAGACCGTCGAAATCCCGACCCGCACGGCCGAGGCGACCTATACGAAGAATATCTGCGAGGTACTTTCGCTGCGCGATATGCGCGACGCCGACGATATGAAGGGCTTCGAGCTGATCGATCACGATGCGACGCTGGCCGATCCGTGGATCACGGGCGACGACACCAACGGTTTCGCTGAGGGTGTCCGTCCCAACAGCGACGAAGTCTTCGGGCTGGAAGCGATCCGCATCGTCAGCTTCTCGGTGACCTATGCCGACAACGGATTCGACGCTTCGGCGGCACTCGGCGACCGTGTAACTGTCGACGAGACGACCGGTCAGATCACCTTCTCGAATCTCAATAACCTCTCGTTGCAGAAGGATGTCGACGTGACGGTCAACGTCGAGGTGGCTTATCCCTGGGCCGTGAAGAGCGGTAAGGTGACCTACAAGATTCTCAAATAGCGGGGATCGTCTCTCCTCCGTCGCGACGGAGGACGATTCGGGGCAGAGTTTTCACAACTCTGCCCCTTTTCGTTCCCTTGCGGCGGTGTATTCGGAGCAGGGGACGCCTTGCCGTCGCAATCCCGATTCGGCGCATGCATCGGCATACATGCGCTTTTATCCCGTCGTCGTGCGCTATGTCAGCATGTGTCTCAGTGCGGAGGCATAATATCCGATAGGGTGGAGACGGCGTTCTGCCCTCGCCGTCCTTCGTCGGGCCGTCTTTCGCGGACGTTCGCGCCGTGCGACGGCAGGAATGCACGCAGGCAAAGCGTATTTCGTGGTATTTCGCGCACCTTTTCCGGAAAAACCGTTGCAGGGATACGCTCCTTCGGGGAGAAAGCGCGCGTTTTGCGTCGGAAAACAGACATTCCTCCTGTGTCCGAATGCCGTCAGTGCCGTTCATGCAGATCGGTGCCCGCAGGCCGCTGGAACGCCTGCAAGCCGAACTCCGGCAGAAGGGTGAGCACACGGTCGGTAAGTGCGCTCTGGAACGCTTCGTAGGGAATCCATTCGAAGTGGCGCGTGAAGCAGTAGAACTCCAAAGGCACGCCTTCGGACGTGGGTTGGAGCGTGCGTACCATCAACATCAGGTCGCTGCGCACGTCGGGGCAGTTGCGCAGGTAATTCGCGAGATACTCCCGCAGCGCTTGCAGGTTGACGATTTCCTGCGATGTATCGGCCGCAAGATACCCCTTTTCGCGGAGCCGCGCCGTCTCTTCCGGCGTGCACCGGCGAATCGTGCGGGCGTCGATGAAGACCGAGCGCTTGATGCGCCGTCCGCCGCATTCGCGCATACCCCGCCAGTTCTGGAACGAGTCGCTGACCAGCGCATAGGGAGGAATCGTCGTAATCGTCTTGTCGAAATTCTGCACCTTGACCGTCGTCAGCGTCACCTCGATTACATACCCGTCGGCACCGTATTTACTCATCGTTATCCAGTCTCCCGGTCTCAGCATGTCGTTGGCCGAGAGTTGAACGCCGGCGACGAGCCCCAGTATGCTGTCCTTGAAAATCAGCATCAGCACGGCGGCCGATGCACCCAGTCCGGCCAGAATGCTCGTGGCGTTCCGGTCGATGAGAATCCCGATGATCAACACGATGCCGACGCTGACGGTCACGAGTTTGAGCATCTGGTAGATGCCTTTCAACGGCCGGTCGCGCAGCGTTTCGTGTTTGTTCGAAATGTCGTAGAGCGCGCTGAGAAAGGTGTTTAGCAGGGCGATCGTCACGACGATGAGGTAAATCGAGCAGCCTTTGTGCAGCAGTTTCAGCAGCGAGGGGTCGTCGCCGAAGGCCAGCGGCAGCAGCAGATATAGGAGGACGGGCGGAATCAGACGGCAGGCGGCGTGCAGGACTTTGTCGTCGAACAGATGGTCGTCCCACATCGTCCGGGTCTGGGCGCTGATGCGTTGCAGGGCAGGTGTCACCAGATGCCGGAACAATTTCACCGCGAGGTAGCAGATGAGGACGATGCCTGCGACGAGCAGGATGCGCGAGCCCCACTCTCCGCCGGAGTTGTCCAGCCCCGCGCGGCGGAGCAGCGATGTCAGGTCTTGGTTCAGATTGTCCATGCCGGGTCTCAGTTTTGAGGGCGGCCGCATGGTGCGGAACCGGTCGTTCCTGTCCGGCCGCCGAAAGCGAGGTCGTTTTCACCGCCAAAGATAGGAAATAAAAACGAGAACGGGAGCGGTTCGTGCGGAGAGTTCGCGCCGGAGGGTTCGGCAGGCGGTTTTCGTCAGAAGGTGCGGATTCAGGTCTTCCCGTGTCGCAATTTGTCCCGCTTGTGAAGCGGGACTGTCTCTGACGGCTCGCGGTGCCTCCTCCCGGTCCGCCGGAACGAAACAGGGATTGCGATACGTGACTGCGCGATTCCGAGACCTTATTTTTCCTGCCGCAGCGTTTCGGGCGATGCGATGACCGTGCGCTCCGTGATCGCAAACGTCCCCCTGCCTTCCGCGGCCGAAAGCGGGCGAGGCACGATACCGATGTCGGCGCGCGCGACGGCGAGATACGGCAATGCTGTCAGAAATAGCGTGATTTTCAGCTTCATTGTTTCGGATGTATTCGAAAAGAGGGCCGACAAGCCCGGACGTTCCGTTGCTTGCCGGCCCTCGGCCGGTTATCGGATACAGCGGTTATTTATTGTAACGAATCGCGAAATACTCGAGGCTGCTTGCATGCTGGGAGGCCAAAGCCGCTCCGGCAGCGCTTCCGTTCAGGCGGGCGTTGGCATAATCGCTGCCGTCGCTGCAAAGGTCGCTCGTCGGACGCAGACGGATGTAGACGTCCGGGTGGCCGAGGATTTCCTGCGGCAGTTCGAAGTCGATGTACTTGTAGGCCACGATCGACGAGTAGAGCGTATTCGACCAGACGGAGACGTCGGGCACCGTGTATTCGCCGATGAGATTCCATTGCGAGTCGTCTTCGGGCGCCTGCGAGTCGGTGAGCGCCCACTCGGCGCACCAGTAGCGGGGCGAATAGAAGGTCTGCTGCGTGTTCATCACGGAGATTTGCATCGAGATGTGCGAGGTCGAAATGCCCTCGGTCGAGAAGTTGATCAGCCATGCGTAGAAACGTCCCGTGTCGTCGTCCCACCAGTAGTGGTTGGAGAAGGCGGTGTAACAGTTGCCGCTTACGTTGGCCTTGCCGCGCATCGACGTACTGCCGTTGTAGTTGATTTGCTGGGAGCTCGTCGGGATTGCGTCGTTTCCGGGCCAGCCTCCCGAACCGCTGGCTGCGTATTGGTCGGAGGCATACGGGCCGCACCACTCGATCGTTCCGTCGGGATTGCGGCTGATGAAGGCGTCCATCTTCGGATTCCAGCTCTCCTTCGAGGGGTCGATTACGATGCCGATACCGTTCTTGTTGCCGTAGTTGGCGCCGAAGAGGTTGTTCGCGCTGTTGCCGACGGGTCCTAAGTATTCGTACGTGCCGCCGCCCACCATGTGCTGCTTGTAGGTGGCTTGCAGGTACTCCTTGGAGGCCGAACCCGAATACTTTTCCTGATAGGTGTGCGTCAGCCAGCCGTTCGTGCCGTAGGTGGGTTTCTGCACCTCGTTCTCCGTGTCGGGGTTCCAATAACGATATTCGGTCAGCAGTGCCGAGAAGCTGTCTTCCACGCTGTTCTGCATCTTGCCCCAGATGTCCTCCTTGTTCTGGTGGCGGATTTGATAGCGGCCGATGTAGCCGAGCGTCGGGTCATCCGTCATTTCGGCAGGGTCGGCTCCGTTGCGCCATTCGAAACGCGAGAAACGTTCGTGGACGATTACGCCCGAAATGTCGCCCGAACCGTAGGGCAGCCGTGTGCCGTCGCTGCGGTATGCGCAGTTGGTATTGGTCATCATATACATGGCGTCGCCGTTGATGTCGCGCACGAGCAGCGGGTATTTGCTGATACGGTGTGCGTTCGTGCCGATTGCGTACCCTTCGTTGACCGGCGTGATCGAACCTTTGCGTACGGGGAACTCGACCTCTTTGAGTGTCACGTAGGTGTAGATGTCGTCGTCGGTCAGCTCGTTCATGTGTTTCTCCTTGATGGGAACGTCGGAGGCCGAACCGGCGGTGCGCGAAATGACCATCGACTTGGTGACACCCTCCAATTCGTAGCGGTCAGGATTCTCGACCAGGTTGCCGGTGGCGCCTTGAATGAGGAGCTGCACGTGGTCGTACTGGTCGAAGATGTTGTCCTCGACCTCGTTGGTGAGAATCGCGATGCCGTAGCGGCCGTCCTTCGATTCGAGGTAGAGGGTCCGTTCCGAAACGGTGTAGTCGATTGTCGAGGTGGTAAGTTGGGTGTTCTCGCCCGCATTGCGGTTGTCGGGGTTGCTCACGACGATGCCTTCGATGATGACGTAGTCTTCGATCTTCTTGTTGAGGGCGTAGTTTTGGCGGAACTCCTCGAAAGTGATGTTGCGGCCGAGCGTCTCTTTGGCCGTGCGTTGCAGCAGATTGAACTCGACGGAGACGGTCTCGTCCCATCCGTCGGTGAATGAGAGCGACACGGCGGCCGAGCGCGGAACCTCTTCGGCGGGGTTGGCGTCGAGCGTGATGACCAGCTCGCGCTCCTCGCTCTCGGCGTCGACGATCTCAATCTCCTGGATCCAGTCCGTATTCTCGGGATCGGAGTATTCGGTCTCTACCGTAATGTCGGAGAAGGGAACGTTGGTCTCGATGACCGACTTGTTCTCGCCGCCGGCCCCGGGGACGATGATCGAGGAATTTGCGAATGCGATGCGCGCGTCGATGAGCGCCTTCTGCTTGATGTAGAGCGTGTCGCGCCGCGAATCCACGTCGGAGCAGAGGACGATGCCCGCCTTGCGTTTGAAATCCTCGTTGAATTCGCATTCGGCCGTGATTGTGGCCTTGCCGTCCGTCGTCTCGCCGCACGCGAGGCTCAGCCAGTCGGATTCGTTTATCCGTTCGATATGGTATGCGCCGTTGGTGTAGATGTCGATGTCGAACGAGTTCGCATCGGCCTCGACGATGAACTCTTTTTCCAATGCGCCCAGTTTGACGAGGTCGATGTCCTCGGCGTCGACATTGGTGCAGGCAGCTGCGACTCCGACCGCAGCGGCGATGCTCCAAAACTTGAATATCGATTTGCGAAAGTTCATGTTGTTTCGGTTTTGTCGTTGTTGTTTTTCCGGTCAGGCGGTCGGCTGTCGTCCGCCGCCCGACCGAAATGCGTTTAGTTGTAACGTATCGTGAGCGTACCGATTCGAACCTGACAGTTGGCGGCCGTGATTTCCGGCGTGAGCGTGCCTTTTTCGATGCCCAGATTCGTCGGATAGGTCGAAGCGCTGCTGCTCGGGGCGATGTCGGTCACCTTGTCGGCTACTTGCAGGCGCAACACCACCTTCTCCTTGCCGAAGCAATCGGCCGGCAGCCGGCGCAGATGCTCGGTGTAGCCCGGCGTCGAGTCCTGCGATGTCCCGCTCCACCATACGATCGAACGCTTTTTGATGATCGGGCAGTCGGGAACGGGCCGGAACGTCGTGCCTCCGTCGACGGAGTAGAGCAGATTCCAGTGTGCAGGGCCGGTCAACGAGGTGTTGTTCATGTTTCCGTGTCCCCAAACGATGCCGAAAATCAGGTTCGATCCGGTGATGCTCTGCGTCGAGAACGAGATGTCGAAATATTTGCCTTCGTCCTTGTCGAAATCCCACCACTGGCGCGAGAGCACGACGCTGCCATTGGGCACCAGTCCCTTCTGTTCGGAAGTTCCGCCGCCGTTGCCCGAGCAGACGACATTGTTGAAGTCCGGTGACCCGGCCTGCGTGGCGTCGTACTTGTTGATCTCGCCCTCTCCGATTTCCGGTGTGAGGTCGTTCTGGCGGTCGTTCCAGTTCCACTCGACGATGGTCTTCGAGAACGGCTCTTCGGTCAGGGCGATCTCTCCCTGCGTCATGGCGCGCAGCTGGTAGCGGCCGAGGTCGCCGAAACGGACGGGCGCCACGTCGTCGGCTACGACGATACCCCGGAACGTACCCGAACCTTGGGCTACGACCGAATAGAATTCCAGATCGCGTCCCGAGCTGAAACGGCGCCAGGGTACGGCCGCATTGGTCAGCATGTGGATTACTTCGCCCGTCTTGTCGTAGCACATCAGCGGTGCGACGTCCCAGCGCGGCGCGGTGGCGCCGATTGGGTTCACGTCGTCTTTGAGCGAGTAACCGTCGGTGCAGTTGGTGTAGGCGCCGTCCTTGCACATGATTTCCAGATCGGGTACCGAGACCAGCGTGAAGATGTCGTCGTCGGTGAGTTCGGCGATGCGTTTGGTCTTGACGGGAATCTTGAATTCGTCGGGTGTCGATGTCTCCAAAATGTTGGCCGCCGTCAGTCCCGTGATGGTGTAGCATTCGGGGACGGCCTTCTTTTCGAGGATGGCGCCGTCGAGCGAGAGCCGCACCTTCGAGAAACGTTCCAGCGTGTTGTCGTCTTCGGTTGCGAATTTCAGGCAGAAACCGTAGCGGCCGTCCGTCGATTCGAGGTAGACCGTGCGGTCGTTCTCGGTGCGGTCGAACGCATACTGTCCGGTCTGGGGGCTCGAAACGATGTTCTTGCTGGCCGGGTCGCTGACCACGAATCCCTCGATATAGCCCGCCAGCGAGATTTCGCCCGGGGTCATTCCGCGTACGGTCGCGAAGTCGACGGCGGTGGGATAGGCTCTCTGGGTGATTTTGCAGACTGCCGAAACGGAGACGCCCAATGCGTCGGCGTAACTGAGGTTGAGCGTGGCGGAACGGGCTTCCGAGCTGTCGTTCTGAGTCAGCGAGAAGGTCAGCCCCTCGTCTGTGAGCATGGGTTCCGACAGCCACTCGTTGCCCTCCTCGACGGGGGTATCGTAGGTGATATCGTAGACGATTTGGTCGGCGTAGGGTACGAGGTTATTTGTCGTGGCCGGAATCGTGCACTGTTGTGCATAACCCTCGTAGGTCTCGACGGAGCTGTCCAGTTTGAGCGAAGGCTCGGCGATTCCCTGCGAGATGCTCAGCACCGAGGTGGTGGCTGTGCCCTCGGCGTCTTCGATGAAGAGGGTCAGGTCGGCCAGGCGCGTGGAGCCGGCCTCGTTGCCCTCGACGGCGAACGACACGCCCTCGTGCGTGATGGCGACCTCGGAAATCCAGGGCGTAACGGGTTGCGCCTGCGGTTTATCGTCGCCCTCTTCGCTTTCGGCGCGCGTCACGACGGGTACGGGTTCACCGGGCACTCCGTCCGCATCGTAGTAGGTGACGGAAGCCTCCACGTCGTCGATGCAGTACCGCAGGTTGGTGTCGATGGGTGCGAAGATTCGCGATGGCGCCTTCAATAGCGCTACGGCGGGTTTGGCGAACGCGAGCGACGGTTCGGTGACGGTGCCCGCTTGGGTGAACATTACGGTGTCGGCCAGTTCGCCTTTCTGGAAGACGACCCCGACTTTGCGCGAAATACCGTAGTTGGCCGCGTAAGTGAAGACGATTTCGTGGTTGCCGTAACCTTCGAGCTTGTTGAGCGACGCCCACTTCACGTTGCGCGTGAAGCGTGCCGTCCACTCTCCGTTCGAATAGACCAGCACGTGTGTCGAGCCGGCCTCTTTGCTCAGCGACAGTTCCCGTGCCGCCACCGCCAGCGGCAGGTCCATCTCGAAATCCTTCTGACAGCCGGTCAGGGCGGCCGCGAATGCCGCGACGGCGATCAGCAGGCCGGCGGCCGATCTTTTGTGTTTATTGAGTGATGTTTTCATAGTCTGAGAGTTTCTGGTCGTTACAACCCGTAGGCCTTGTATTCGTTGTTGTCGAGGTTATTCTTCGAGTAGGTTACCTCCGTGTCGGGAATGGGGTAGTAGCGATGGCACGGTTTGATGAGGCTGGACGTCGTATTGAGTTGCAGAGGGCCATAGTCGCTGTTGCTCGTCACTGCATCGTACCAGATGCCCCAGCGCACCAGATCGTACTTGCGCTGGAATTCGCCGAAGAGTTCCCGCGCCCGTTCGTTGCGAATCTCCTCTTCCAGGCGTGCGGGCGTACGGTAGATGTAGTTGCCCAGTCCGGCGCGCGTGCGGGTCATGTCGAGGTACTCGATCGACTTCTCGTAGTTTTCTTTGTAGAAGTAGCACTCGGCCATCATCAGCAGCGCGTCGGCGTAGCGGAATACCTTGTAATTGTTGCCGTCGGCCGATGCCTGCATGTTCGGGCACCAGAATTTCGGACCGCACCAGGGACGGGTGTTGGTGCTGTTGAAGGTCTTGTCTTCATAGCCCCATGCCATGTTGTATTTGGCGCGGATATCCTTGCCCATCTTGGATTGGAGTCCCTGACAGAAGTAGACGTTCGGCCGCATGGCCGCCCATACGGTCGCCTGATCGCCGAGTTCGGGAATGTCGACGCCGTCGTAGATGGACGAGTTGGCCGAACGCGGATAGGGCTGGCAGATGCAGGCCACGTTGGAGGTATAGGTGAGACCGCCCTGCGTGTAGGTGTGCTGAATCTCCATGATGGATTCGGGAGTGTTCTTGTTGCGGAAGAGGATGTTCTGGGCGTAGTCGTACTGCGACAGGGGGCCGTAGATGGTCTCGATCTGTTGCAGCGCTTCGAGGGCCGTGTCCCACTCCTTGTTCCACATGGCCATTTTGGCGATGAGCATGTAGGCGCAGGAGGCTCCCAGCCGGTTGGCCTCGTTGTCGTAGGTGCGAGTCTGGTCGACGAGCGGCGCGATCGACTGCAAGTCTTTGATTACTGTCGCGCGCGTTTCGTCGGCATCCATGCGCGGCAGCACCTGAATGCGGTTGAGTACCTCGTTGTCGGTGACGTCGTCGAAGTAGAAGGGAACGTTGCCGAAGAAGCAGGTCAGCGTCCAGTAGTAGAACGCGCGCAGAGTCTTGGCCTCGCAGAGCAGTTGCAGGTATTGCTCTTCGGAGAGTACTTCGTTCTGATAGGCGCGTTCGATGCCGTTGACGGCGAAATTGCAGCGCTGTACGCCGAGATAGCCCTGCGTCCAGACGGTCGAGCCGAAACGCGGCACGGCGGGCGAGATGTCCAGACTGGCGTCGCGCGTACCCGACGGGCAGTATGCGATGTCGGTGACGCATTCGGTGGCGAGCATGTAGGTGTAGGTGTAAATCGATTTGATGGGGATGTAGCAGCTGTTCACGACCGACTGGCACTCCGAGTATTTGCGGAAGAAATTGTCGGGACTCGAAATTCCCGACGTGTCCTCGTCGAGCGAACACGACTGGAACAAGAGGGAAGCCGAGAAGAGCGTCGCATACAATATGTTTTTGATTTTCATAGTTCTTATGATCTTATTGGTTTAGTATCTCAACTGGATGCTGAATATGATGGTTCGGGGTTTGGGGTAGGCGCCCAAGTCCATGCGGCGCAGCGTCGACGAGGTGCCTTCGCTCGATACGTCGGGATCGAATCCGTTGTATTTCTTCCACAGATAGAGGTTTTCGCCCGATACGCTCAGCGTGAGGTCGCGCAGCCACGAGCATTTTTTCCGCAGGTCGAACGTGTAGGCGAGCGTGACGTTTTTCAGTCGCAGATACGAAGCGTCGTGAATCATGAAGTCGCTCGGTAGCGCGGCGTCGCTCTTGGCTCCGGCGCGCGGGATGTCGGAGTTGGGGTTGCGCACGGGATGCCAGGCGTCGAGCATGTAGCGGTACTGGTTCGCGAACTGGGAACCGGCCATGTAGATCTCCGAATAGTTGTAGATCTTGCCGCCGAGCGAGTAGGCGAAATAGACACCCAGTTTGAAGCCGTGAATGTAGAACGTGTTTTGCAGACCGCCATACAGATAGGGGTCGGCGTTGCCCTGATAAATCAGGTCTTCGCGCGACATCACGCCGTCGTGGTTGACGTCGTAGTAGCGTGCGCCGCCGTCGGTGTTGGAGACGCTCACGTAGGTCTTCGTAATTTCGTTCTCCTTGCGTTCGTCGGCGTTTTTCCACGTGCCGCCGTACTTGAAGCCCCACAGCGAGTTGAGCGGGTATCCCTTGACGTATCCGTACATCATGTAGCTGTTGTTGCCCGGCGAGTCGTAAGCCGAAATGAAGTCTTCCGAGCCGATGTCGTCGACCATCTGGTCGTTATGCGACATCGTGAGCGTCGTCGTCCAGTGGAAGTTCGGCCGCACGATGTTCTGGCTCTCGATCGAAAGCTCGATGCCCTTGTTCGACGTCGAGCCGATATTGGTCCAGCGCGAGGTGTAACCCGTCTGGGCGGCTACGGCCAGCGACATGAGCAGATCGGTTGTCTTGGATTTGTAGGCTTCGGCCGTGATGTTCAGGCGTCCTTTGAACATCGACCAGTCGATGGCCACGTTGTAGGCGGCCGTCTTCTCCCATGTCAGGTCGGGCGAATCCAGACGGCTGCGGTAGAAGGCGACAGGCTGCGAGCCGTCGAACAGATAGCCGCCTGTGGTGGACGAGAGCACGGCCAGCGAACGGTAGGTGCTGATCGCGTCGTTGCCGGTCAGACCGGCGCTCACGCGAATCGACAGGTCGTCTATCCAGTCGCAGTCTTTCAGGAAGTTCTCGTTGGCCAGATTCCACTTGACGGCCGCCGACGGGAAGAATGCCCACTTGTTGTTGGCCGCGAAGTTCGAGGCGCCGTCGTAACGGCCGGTCACCGTGAGGTAGTAACGCGATTTCCAGTTGTAGTTCAGACGGGCGTAGACCGACATTTTGGTCTTTTTCGAGTAGGCCGTACCTGCCGAGTAGGTTTCCTTGTCCAGGACGGCGTTCATGTTGTTCCACATGATGGCGTCGTCCATGTAGCCTTTGCCCGAGAGATTGAAGTCGTGCGACACGAACCGGTAGGCCGAGAAGCCGCCGAGGACGTCCAGCGCATGGCCGTTCTTCTCGAACTTGTAGCCGGCCGTCGTCTCCCACGAGAACGAATTCTCGTCCCAGTCGGCGCGGTATGCCTCGCCGCCTTCGTTTTCGCTCTTCATGGGCAGCGTGCCCGGATAGTAACGGTACGTGTGACGCTGGTAGAGGTAGTAGGAGAAGGTGCTGTTGATCGTGAAGTTCTTGATCGGTTCCAGTTTGAGCGAGAAGTTGTGGTTGCTCGAATGACGTTCGAGGTAATGGGTGTTCTGGTCGATCAACGCACGCGGCGTATTGATTTTCTGTCCGTTGTAGTACAGCGGGTTGTATGTGTCCGTCGGTTTGAGCAGCGGTGACAGGTATTGGGCGCCGCTCCACCAGTTGGTGCCGCCTATCGTGGCCTTGTTCTGGTCGTTGTGCCTCCATGTATAAGACCCCGTGTAACCGACTTTCAGCCATTTGAACAGCTGGCGTTCGAGGTTGATACGCCCCGTGAAGCGCTTCTGGCCGCTGTCGTCGATGATGCCCTGCGTATCGTTGTAGGAGAACGAAGAGTAGTACGAGGCTTTCTCGTTGGTGCCCGAGAGCGAGAGCGCGTAATTCGAGTAGATGGCCGTGCGGGTGATCTCCTTGATCCAGTCGGTTCCCTCGCCCAGCGAGAGCGGGTCGGGGTACACCGAGCCGGAGAGCGGCGTATCGGCGCCGATGTCGGGATGGTTGGCGTCGGAGCCGAACGAGGCGTAGTCGTTGCGGTATTGTGCGAATTCCGCCGCGTTCATGATGTCGAGGTGGCGGGGCAGCTGCGAGAAGCCGATGTCGGTCTTGAACGTGATGTTCGGCTTGCCCGTCGTGCCGAGTCCCCGTTTGGTGGTGATGAGGATGACGCCGTTGGCGCCGCGTGAACCGTAGATGGCCGTCGACGAGGCGTCTTTCAGCACGGAGATGGAAGCGATGTCGTCGGAGTTGATGTCGTTCAGGTCGTGGATGGCGTCCATCACGCCGTCGACGACGATCAGCGGTTCGTTCGAGGCGTTGATCGAACGCGTGCCGCGGATACGGATGGTCGTGGTGGCGCCCGGTTCGCCGGTGGTCGACATGAAGTCGGCGCCGGCGATACGTCCCTGCAATGCGTTGTCGACCGAGAGCGTGGGCAGGTCCTTGATGTCGTTCATCTTGACCGTAGAGACCGAACCGGTCAGGTCTTTCTTGGCCACTTGGCCGTAGCCGATGACCACCACTTCTTCGATGTCGGTGGAGGCGTCCTTTTCCAGCCGGATGTTGAATTTCGTGCGGCTGCCCACCTTCGTCGTCTGTGACGTGTAGCCGAGGTAGGAGAATGTCAGCGAATCGGAGGGTTTGACTTTGAGTGTGAATTTACCTTTGGTGTCGGTCGTCGTGCCCTGCACTCCGCCAGCGACGACCACTGTGGCTCCGACCAGCGGATTGCCTTCGGAGTCGAAGATGATGCCGTGAACCGCCTGCGGCTGTTCCTGAGCCTTCGCCGGTGCCGTGTATGCTGCGAGCATTATCAGAATCGCCCCCAGCGACATCGCACGGGCGAAAACGCTCATTGTGTGAAGAAATTTGTTCATTTCAGGTTGTTTTAGGTGATACGACTTGTTCCGGCCTGCTTACTCCTGACCCTCCTCGAGAGGCGCTCCGAGGATTATGTCCTTGCCGCTGCCGTTGTTTTCGGTAAAGTAATTCTCTTCGTCCGCTTCGAGGCGGCGGATGTAGAAATTGTCGAGGAAGATGCGGTTGTTGACCGGCGACGTCTGTGTGAACGAGCCGCAGCTGATGCGGATGCGCGTGTTGACCGTAATCGGATTGAGCTGCGTTCCGACCACGAAGACCAGCAGGTCGCTTCCCTCCCACATGTTCTCGGGGAACTCGTCGCTCCGGGGGTCGTAGTAGGCGGCTTCGAGCTCGATCGAGGTCTTGCCCGTGTCGGCGAAATCGGCGATTACGCCCCCGTCGAGTACCTCGACCTTGATTTTGTTGTCGTCCTTGGCTCCGGTGTAGAAGTCGGTATACGCCACAGCGCGGAACGAGACCATGAGCATCGAGTCGCTGCGCAGCGTGTTGGTGTAGGGCGAAATCAGGTCGGCGCCGTGTCCTTCGTCGTCGCCCAATTTCAGATAGCCGTTCTTGCCGTAGCAGTGGGCGTGCTCCTCGCCGTCGATTGTCGTGGAGGAGAAGCCGTAATCCTTCTGGGCGGTCGTCCAGTCGTCGATGGGCGTCTCGTCGTCCGTGAAGCGGGGATCGGTTTTGCCGTACTTCATGGAGGAGAAATCGTTGCTCACGCGAGCTGTCGAACCTTGGTGTACGGGCACTATGCGGTTGTAGTTCAGCGTCCCGTCGGTCGCCGCCAGAATCAGCATACCCGTGCGCCGCGTGTAGTAACAGCCCGTTTCGACACGCCGCTGGACGTCGAGGGTCACTATGCGGCACCCCGTCAGCGGGTCGACCGCAGTGTCGTCCAGGACTGCCGCCCAGGGCATGTCGGCGTCGTCCTCCCACGAGGCGACGAAGTCGACGTTCGCCTCCGCATAGATTTTCGCCTGCCCGCCCTGCACGCCGACGTATACGGCGTCGACCGGCTTCTTTTCGATCGGGTCCGCGTAGACCGCGATCGACTCGCTGCGGTCGGAGTTCGAGTGCGTTTCGCACGACACGCAGGCCGCCGCCAGGCACGCGATTCCGATCGCTCCCCGCAGCAAGCGGGCGAGACTTTCCGTCAGAAATGTTTTTCTCATAAGTCGATAAGGTTAACAGTAGTAGTATTGGTTTCAGGTCGGAGATTCGTTCCCAACGGTCATTTCAACTCGAAATCCACCAAAATCGGACGATGGTCCGAGGGGTCGTAGAAGTTGGACACGTAGGGACTCTTGGTTGCCGTCGTCCACTTGTCGATGACGATCAGCGCGTTCGCGACACGTCCGTACATCGAGGGCGAGGCGTACATGAAGTCGATGCGGGCATTGCCGTAGGTCGACGAGATGAAGCGTCCCGGGTTGCGCTCGGCGATGATGTCCACCAAATCGGTATTGTTGCGGATGTGATCGTGAACCAGCAGACGGGTGTCGTTCTCGGGATAGTTGTAGAACCAGTTGTCGACGCGGGAACGGGCGTTGAAGTCGCCCATCATCAGCCAATCCTCCTGTGCGGCGTAGGCCGGATCGTTGACCGTCTTGTCGCAGATGTACCCGATTTCGAACGCACGGTACTTGTCGCCTTCGTTGTTGGCGGCGCTCGCCGCCTGATTTGCCGAGCCGGTGACGCCGAAGGCGTAGGCCTGCGGCCACGTGTGGAGCGTCACGACATTGATTTTATGGCCCTTCACGGTGACCTGCTGGATGGCGGCGCCGTGCGAAACGGGTTTTCCCGCCTGCTCCGTATCCGTGATTTTGAGCAGCGTCTCGATCGGATATTTCGAGGTGATGGTCTGCGGATAATTGTCGCGCCAGCCGCCGACGGCCGTATACGAGTGGCCGTAGCGCGCTGCCAGTGCCGGCCAGCCGTCGGGCAGGAACTTGTCGGATGCGGGCGCTCCTGCATTGGTGTTGTCCTTGTAGATGGTCGCCGATTCGCACCATACGCACACGTCGGGGTCGTACTTCTTCACCCAAGCCGTGAAGTTGTCGTAATCGTTGGCCTGATCCGACCACATGCCGTTTTGAATATTCCAGTAGAGCACGCGCAGAATGTTCTCGCCCCGCTCCGCTTCTCCGAGCGAACGCACCTCGATGTTGTCGAGATAGAAGCCATGGACGCCGCTGCTTGTGTCGTTGCCCGCCCAGTAGAGCATCGTGCCGTCGGTCGCGTTCTCCACGACGACCTCCACGCGGTGCCACTCCTTGACGGCCGACTCGCTCGACGGGAGCGTCACGTAGTTTTTCTCGACGATGTATTTTCCCGTTGCACCCGAGTAGCCCGAATTCTCGTCGGTCAGCGTGACGGAGTGCCCGTCGACGGTCGCCGAGGCGATCATTCCTCCGTTGAGGACTTGGAACAGCAGGACGTCCGTCGAACCGTACTGGTAGCAGAAGTCGAATGCGACGCGCACGGAGCCGATGCCCTCTATGGCTTGAAGCGCGGCGGTCTGGAAGATGCCGCGGCCCGTGTTCCCCGTGCCGCAGGCAAGATAACCCTGATACTCCTGACAGCGGAACATGAAGGTGTAGTCGGCGATGTTGCGGCTGGCCACGTAGGAGTCGGACATTTGATGCGACGTGCCGACCGTCTTGCCGTTGACTTCATCCCACGTATTCGACTGGATGAAGGCCGACCCGGGGTTGTTGTAGGCGACCCGTTCGAAGGCGTCCGCATAACCATCGCGGTCCGTTCCCGAGTCCGTCGTAACGGTTTCGGCCGTCGGGGCGTAGCCCGACGCCTCCTGTCCGCCCATGATGTCGCCGCCCCAGACGAAGTTGTCGAAACCTTCGTAGAAGACGAGGTCGGCGTCGGGCGTATAGGCCAGATCGACGGTGTATACTTCGCCTGCGGCGAGTTGCAGGGACGCCAGCGTATGTTTCATGGCGCGGTGCTCCGCGTCGCCGACGGTAATCTCCAACCCCGTCGGATAGTCGCCCGGCGCCAGCATGATGTGGAAATGTTTCGTCGTTCCCTTGTCCAGCGCCACGCAGCGGCCGTCGTCGGTGCAGTTGAGCACGGCGAAGTCGACGCCTTCGGTCATCGAGAAGCCCCCGCGGGAGGGGAGATAGTTGGCGAATCCGGCCACGATTTCTTCGTCGGGCGACGCGACCTTCACCGAAGCGATTTCGGCCGATCCCGTCAGCGCCACGTCCAGCACGGCGAAAGCGTCGTCGAAAATCAGCTTGTTGCCGTTTTCTTTGGTGTACGAACCGTACATCGGGTACGATTGCAGCGCTTGGGCGGTCGTCGTCCAGAACTGCGAGTAGGGGAGTTTCACATCGGTGTAGACCGAGGTGTCATACCAACTGCCGGACTCCGTAGTGGTCAGTGTGGCGTTGTAGGTGCCGGCGTTCGATGCCGCGACGTCGATATAGCGGCGGTCGTTCTCATCGGTCGCAATCGCATAGGGCTTGCCGTTGACCGTTACCTTCGACTCATTCCATACCCGCTCGCCGACGCCCATCGGCCGGCGGATGCCGTTTTCCGACTCGGACAGGTAGAAACGCACTTTGCCGTCCACCACCTCGATGTCCTCGTATTCGTCGCCGTCCGGTCGGTCGGGACGGTCGGGGTCGTCGATTTCTTTTTCACCGTTGCCGCACCCCAGACAGCAACAGCAGATCAGCAATACTGTCGTTTTGCTGAAAGAGTTTAAGGTTCTTAGTAGATTTTGAAGCATAGTATATGGGATTTAGGAATTCTGCGGGGACAGGATGCGGCCGGAAACGGAATGCAAAAAGAGGAGCGCACATTGCAGAAAACAATGCGCGCACGTGTAATCGTACGTGTGTTAGTGGGTTACGATCTAAATACCGATGGGGGGGGGAATTATTCCCTCGCTACGGCGCGTAGAAGCGTGCCGCATCCTGCGAGCGAAGATCGTATAGACGATGGTCGAGGTTCCCATCCGGTTCGGTTTTGGTCGGTAGTGGTCGGGTCGCTTCTCCATTAAGGGAAGCATTTAGACAAAAATAAATAAAAAATTTCAATTTGCAAAATACGGAACGAATAAATTTTCATGCGGTTGGTTGTCGTTTTTGGTATTTTCGTTTCATCCGGCCGGAGTTTTTCTGCGCATGAAATCGCGGGATATTGTTTCGGGGGGGGCGTGCGGGGATTGCTGCCGGAGCTGGAATTGCTCCGTACGGAGGGTTCCGGGGGGGGGCCGGCGGCATGAAGGTCTCGGGGCGCTGTTGAGCGTATCGCCGTATGCCGGTGTCCGACCGAGAGGCGAAACCCTTTGATTTCCGGCTCGATTTCTGACTCGTCCCGCGACGCCGGCGTCGTCGTTCTCTTCGGTGACTCGTGTAAGTTGCGATACCTTTTTCTGCCGAAGATAAATCTCCGACATTCGTGCGAATGATATTGCGGAGTCAGTGGCTTCCGTATTGCAATCGTCCCGTTTTGCGAACGGCACTACCCCCCCCTCCGAGGAGAAGGGGTCGTTGTCCGAGGTGTCCGCTCGAAATGGCGATATCGGTATTTGTCCGTCCGAATACTCCTGTTCGTTTTGTTTTGCATGTTCCGCTCGTTCCGCCGTCTGCGGTCGGTGCCGCGCATTTTTTTGCGAGTGCAGGTTGCGTCGGATAGCGGCGAACCGCCGGTGCAGCCGGCGATGCCGAGGCTGAATACCTATTTTAAAATGGGTCTTATCGTTATATTTGAAGAATCTCCGCCAATTGTGGAACCACAAGGGGAGGGCGAAGTGTTCAATATTGTAGTTTTTGGTGGTCTCGCATGTACTTGCAGCCGCGGATAAAGCCCATGGCAGTGAGTCGTTATCCGCATCGTTTTCGAATCTTCATCCCGACCGTCGTTAGTTGTCCCGGCCTGCCGCAATCCATCCGGCAGGTCGCTTCGCCCCCCCCCTTGCATAAGATACTGCGACGCGATTACAGTTCATTCATATAGTCATGAACCCGATAAAATTCATTATCCGCCTGTTCGGAGCGACTGTATAGGCCCGAATGCGGCAACTAACCGACAACTAAATACTTAACGGCTAATATCGAAATTTTCGGATAGCGACCATTTATGTCCCACTTGTGTACCACCGCCACTTTTCGGACTATATACCACAAGAGAAAAATCCTTGATATTCGGCTGAATATCAAGGATTCTCGGTTAGTCGGGGTGACAAGATTCGAACTTGCGACAACACGCCCCCCAGACGTGTACTCTAACCGGGCTGAGCTACACCCCGATGGCGTATGGTGCAAACCCTCGGTCGGTTTTGCGGTGCAAAGATAATTATTTTCTGAAATATTTACTACTTTTGTCCGAATAATTTTCGTAAAAAGTGAAATTCGCCCTCGAAATCCGCCGAGGAATTCTTTTCGGCCTCCTTGCGATCGTCGTCGTCGTGCTCTTCGCCTTCGATCTCGCATCGGGATCGGTCGGCGTGGGCGGCCGCGAGGTGTGGGCCTTGCTGACGGGCGGGCCGTGCGATCCCATGGCGCGCGACATCATTCTGAAAATCCGGTTGATAAAGGCCGTCGTCGCCGTGCTGGCGGGGTTTTCGCTTGCGGCCAGCGGCCTGTTGATGCAGACGTTGTTCCGCAATCCGCTGGCAGGCCCTTTCGTGCTGGGTATCAGCTCGGGCGCGAGTCTCGGCGTGGCGTTGTTTCTGTTGGGGGCGCCGCTGCTGGGCATCGCAGGGCATTCGTTGCTGGCCAGCGTCGGTACGGCGGGCGCCGCATGGATCGGGTCGGCGCTCATCCTGTTGTCGATCATGGCCGTCAGCCGCCGTATCAAGGACATCATGGTAATTCTGATTCTGGGAATGATGTTCGGATCGGCCGTCGGGGCGCTCGTCGAGATTCTCCAATACATGAGCAACGAGGCGGCTCTCAAATCGTTCGTCGTCTGGACGATGGGATCGCTCGGCGATGTGACGATCCCGCAGCTGACGCTGCTCGTGCCGGCCGTGGCGGTCGGTACGGGATTGACGTTCGCCGTACTCAAACCGTTGAATCTGCTGCTGCTGGGCGAGCGCTACGCCCGCACGATGGGGCTGAATGTCGGCCGTACACGCACGTTGATCTTTCTGGCCACGACGTTGCTGTCGGGTACCGTGACCGCCTTCTGCGGCCCGATCGGTTTCGTGGGGCTGGCCGTGCCGCACCTGGCGCGGATGCTCTTCGCCAGCGCCGACCACCGCGTGCTCATGCCCGCCTCGATGCTGCTCGGTGCGGCGATGCTGCTCGTCTGCGATCTCTGTTCGAAACAGCTGGCGCTGCCGGTCAATACGCTGACGGCGCTCATGGGCATTCCGATCGTGGTGTGGGTGGTGGTGCGTAATAAGAATATCGTATGACACACGTCGAATTGCAGCATATCACTATCGGCTACGGGCACCGGGTGCTGCTCGAAGATGTTTCGGCGGCTATCGGCGGCGGACGGCTCGTCGCGTTGCTGGGACGCAACGGCACGGGGAAAAGTACGCTGCTGCGTGCGGTCGCGGGGCTCGAGGCGCCGCTGTCGGGCGGGATACGGCTCTGCGGACGCCTGCTGAGTGCGACGCCGGCGCACGAGCTCGCGCAGGTCGTGAGTTTCGTCACCACCGAGAAGGTGCGCATCGCCAACCTCGCCAGCCGCGACGTGGTAGGGTTGGGGCGGGCTCCCTATACCGACTGGCTGGGGCGTCTGCGGCCCGGAGACCGTGCGGTCGTCGACCGTGCCTTGAATCTGGTGGGGATGGGCGGTTTCGCCGACAAGCCGATGGATCGCCTGTCGGACGGCGAGGCGCAGCGCGTGATGATCGCGCGTGCGCTTGCGCAGGACACGCCGGTGATCTTGCTCGACGAGCCGACGGCTTTTCTCGACATGCCCAATCGCTACGAGTTGTGTACGCTGCTGCGTCGGCTGGCGCATGACGAGGGGAAGTGCATCTTCTTTTCGACGCACGAACTGGACATCGCGCTGACGCTGTGCGACGCCGTCGCGCTGATCGATCCGCCGCGGCTGCACCTCCTGCCTACCGACGAAATGATTCGCAGTGGCCATATCGAACGGCTTTTCGACAACGGGACGGTGGCCTTCGATGCCTCGACGCGCACGGTAACGGTGCGGAGGTGACTGCGGAATAGATTGCGTTTGTTCTTGCAGTGCGTTGATTATCGGGAGATTGCAGTTTAAAATGCGTTTATTCCGCAATTTTTTTATTCCATTTTTTGTTTCGATCGCTTTTTTGCTTATCTTTGCACCGCTAAAGTACGCTGCGAGGCGGAAATAGCGGTGAGTAGGCCCATTCGTCTATCGGTTAGGACGCAAGATTTTCATTCTTGAAAGAGCAGTTCGATTCTGCTATGGGCTACAAACGAGAGGCCGCGGGGCTGCCGGCGCCGGAAGCGGGACGGAACAGAAGTTTCGCCCAGTGCGGATCGGCAGGGTGGGCGGCTTTCACGGGTGATACGTTGCAGGAGCGGGTTTTAGCGACCTATCCGAGGGCGGCTACGGCCGTTTTGCTTATTGACGAAAAGTGAAATAAAATAAAAAAACGAAATTATGGCAAACCATAAGTCATCCAAGAAGCGGATTCGCCAGACCGTTACCAAACGTGCGCACAACCGTCTCTATCACAAGACGGCGCGCAATGCGGTGAAGGCGCTGCGCAATACCAGCGAGAAGAGCGCTGCCGAAGCGTTGCTGCCCAAGGTAACGTCGATGTTGGACAAGTTGGCCAAGCACAACATCATCCACAAGAACAAGGCCGGTAACTTGAAAGGCGCGCTCCAACTGCACGTCAACGCGCTCTAAGCCGGATCGGGCGGGATACGCCGCGGAAAAGAAAACGGGAATCGTTTCATAGGAAACGGTTCCCGTTGTTTATCGGGGGGCGTGTGCTCCTTTCGGTATGTCTGTTGCCCTTCGGTATGTCGGGGGGGGGCGTGCCGGTCGGAACGGAGCGGGACGGGCGGAAATCTCCTGCTTGAACGAACTTTTCGGGAATTCACGGAGCAACGTGCCATGCAGGCCAGGTTTCGGCCTTGCGAAACCCCACAATCCGGCTTGAAATATTGCGGGCCTTTGCGCCGTGCGGGTTGAAGTCTCCGCCTGCGGAGGCCCGCCACCGTGGGCGTGTCCCGCAGCCTTCGGCCCGCAGATACGACGCAGCCGATCTTGGCGTCGGAATTCTTTCCGAAGAATCGATTTCTTCTGTGGAGCATATTCTTTCTTATGTGCTTTTGTCTTGATCCAAAAGCACCAAAAGATCAAGCACGGCGAAAAGCAGCGGGTGACGACACCTGCGCTCACTGAGCGGGCACAAAAGACTCCGCTTTTGCGGCGCAATCCTTTGCGCCGCTTCGACTGCGGCGGCTCGGCAAAGTCCGCAAGCGGCCTCTGCGTTCGCCTTCTGAACGTCGTTTTGCACACCCACTCTTGGCGTTCACCCGGTGCCGTCACTTCATCCGCTACTTTCGCAGTGCGATCCCGCAGGCCGGAGGCCTGCCATGTGCGGACGCAAACGAATGATTATCATTGCGCACAGCGCACAACTGTCTCCGCATTGCACCGGAGGAGGAATCAGATCGGACGGCGGTTCCCTGCGGACACTTTTGGCGCCACCTTTTGGTGACAATAGGTGGTAAATCCGCTCCTTGCAGGAGACGCACAATCGGAGGGGCAGGATTGTTTCCCGAAGGATCGATCGGAAAAAAATTCTCTTAGATTCTTTCTTCCGTGCTTTTGTCTTGATCCAAAAGCACCAAAAGATCAAGCACGGCGAATAGTAGCGGGTGCCGCCACCCGCGCTCGCTGAGCGATCACGCAAGATCTGCGCCGTTTGCGCACGATCGCTTCGGGCGCTCGCGCCGCTGCCGTCACTGCTTCCGCTATTTTCGCAGTGCGATCCCGCAGGCCGAGGGCCTGCTAAATTGAGTACAGAGGAATTACATCGTAATAAATCATTGTTGCGCGAAGCGCACAACAGTCTCCGCATTGCGAAAAGTGCGGAAAAAGAAACGAGCAATGACGAGCGTTAAAAAACGGGGCCGGTTTGCTTGCAAACCCGCGACAGGCGCCCGTTTTAGCGAGGCGCTGTGAGTTTCCCGCAGCTTTTCGCCCTGCGGACACTTTTGGCGCCACCTTTCGGTGATAAAAGGTGGTAAAAACTGCTCCTCGCAGGAGACGCCCAATCGGAGGTGCGGGATGCTTCCGGATATACATTCAGGATGTTTCCGACGCTTTCACACTCCGATTCTGCTAAAACTAACGATTGTAAAAGATTCGCTCTTCGACTGCGGCCGGAGAGCGGCAGCCCGCAGCCGTCCCATGCGAAGGGCTGCATCGTTCCGCCACAGGCGGTCGATGCATTCTCTGCCGGCCGCAGGCTGACAGACGATAACACGGCTACATATTCCCGACGGTCTGCAATCGGCCCTCGCGTCGGAATCCTCTCGGATTTCCTCCTCGGGATGGCGGGCCGATTGTAAGAACTCGTTCGTATTGTAAATCGGAACCGCCGCCCCGAGAGGGGCGGCGGTTTCATTATCCGGCAGCGATCGGACTATCCGATCAACTCGGTATATTGCTCGGCCGTGAGCAGCGTATCGTACTCGGCGGGATCGCTCACCCGCACCTTTACGAGCCAGCCCTCGCCGTAGGGATCCTTGTTGACGATCGAAGGATCGGCGTCGACGGCTGCATTGAATTCGACGATCTCGCCCGATACGGGGAGGAATGCGTCCGACACGGTCTTCACCGCCTCGATCGTACCGAAAACCTCGCCTGCCGCGACGGTCTCGCCCTCGGTGGGCACATCGACGAAGACGATGTCGCCCAACTGGCTCTGCGCGAAATCCGTAATGCCGACGTAGGCCGTGTCTCCCTCCATACGGCACCACTCGTGGTCGTTGGAGTACTTCAAATTGGAAGGAACATTCATATTTTATCTTTTTTGCATGGAACTATCCGTTTCCGTCGCAGCGGTGCGATCCCGAAGGCCGTTCCGCCGGTTGCACCGGTCGCGCCGTTCCGGCCTTCTGTCCGGCAGGATGATCCGCGTCCCGAATTCCTGCGGCTTGAAGCGCCGGCGACACAAAGATACGTCTTATTTTTTCATTCCCAACTCCTCCGGCGATTTTTTCACCTCGAACTCGATCTCCCTGAAAAGATAGTCGTGCAACGTGCCGTCGGGGTGTTCGACCTGCAACGCGCCCCCTGCGCGGACACCGCGGATCACGCCCGTGAAACGGGTTCCGTCGGGCAGCCGGAAGGCCTGCGGAGCGTCGATCCGGTACATGCGGCGGCGATACTCCTCTGCAAGCGGCACCCTGTCGCCCGCTTCGAGCGCGGCATACCGTCGCATGAGTGCGGCGTGGAACCGGTTGAGCACCTCTTCTCGGTCGAACGTGCGTCCCGCTTCGAGCGCCATCGAGGTGGGATTGGGCAGCGCGGGATCGAACTCCGTCTGGTTGACGTTGATGCCGATGCCGGCCACCGTGCGGGCGAGCCGCCCGCCTGCGAGGTGATGCTCAATGAGGATACCCACCAGTTTGCGATCGCCGGCGTAGATGTCGTTCGTCCATTTGATGCGGGCATCGATTCCGCAGGTGCCGAGGGTGTCGACCAGCGCGAGCGCCACGGCCTGCGAGAGCAGGAACTGCTCGCCTGCGGGAAGGAACGTCGGACAGAGCACGACCGAAAAGAGAAGGTTCACCCCTTCGGGACTCGTCCATGTATGTCCCCGCTGCCCGCGTCCCGCCGTCTGCTGTTCGGCGCAGATCACGTCGCCGTGGCCGTAACGTTCTTCACGCGCGAGGTCGTTGGTCGAAGTCGTCTCCGCAATATGATAGATCATGGCGAAATTGAGAATTTATCCGTTCGTTCTTCGGCCAGGCCGAAGAGATGCATGCCTCCCTTTACACCGCAACGCCGAAATCGCGCAGCGCGTCGTTGAGCGAGGTCTTCTTGTCGGTCGACTCCTTGCGCCGCCCGATGATGAGCGCGCAGGCTACGCTGTACTCTCCGGCCGGAAACTTCTTGGCGTAGCTTCCCGGAATTACGACCGAACGCGGCGGAACGTAGCCCCGGTATTCGACCGGTTCGGCCCCCGTGACGTCGATGATGTGCGTCGAACCGGTGATGACCGTGTTCGAGCCGAGCACCGCCTCGCGGCAGACGTGCGCCCCCTCGACCACGATCGCGCGCGAACCGATGAAACAGTTGTCCTCGATGATGACGGGCGCTGCCTGCACGGGTTCGAGCACGCCGCCGATCCCCACGCCGCCCGAGAGGTGGACGTGGCTCCCGATCTGGGCGCACGACCCGACGGTGGCCCACGTATCGACCATCGTCCCTTCGCCCACGTAGGCGCCGATGTTGACGTACGAGGGCATGAGAATGGCTCCCGGAGCGATGTAGGCGCCGTAACGGGCTACTGCATGGGGCACGGCGCGTACGCCCAGCCGGTCGTAGTCGCGTTTGATGTCCATCTTGTCGTACCATTCCAGTTCGCCGGCGCGCATCGTGCGCATCTTCTGGATCGGGAAATAGAGGATCACGGCCTTCTTGACCCACTCGTTGACCTGCCACTGGCTGCGCGCGAGGTCGACGGGTTCGGCCGTGCGCAGAAGCCCCTTGTCGATGAGTTCCACCACCTCGCGGATGGCGGCTTTGGTCGTATCGTCCTGCAACAGGGTGCGGTCGTCCCACGCCCGTTCGACGGTTGTTCGGAGTTCGTCGTACATAATCTTTACCGTTTTTATGACAGCCAAAGTTACGCAAATCTTCTCTCTTTTCCTACTCTTTGGCTCCGCCTTGAATGCTTTGTTACGGCAGAATCGGACGAACGGTTGCTTCTGCGCTCGACTTTTCGTATCTTCGGCCGATGCCGAAGATACCCGCGTTCGGCAATGTTCAAATGTTCAAATAAATTTGACATTGCCCCGCTTATTCGTATCTTTGGCTGCGCCTTAGATACTCCGTCTCGGCATAATCAAGCTGACGCTTGCTTCTGCCTTCGATTTTTTGTATCTTTGTCCGCATAAACGCCGGTCGAAGCGAGACGTTCGTCCGTAGCCCGCACGATTGCGGTAGCGGCGAGACACCCTCTCCGTCCGGCGGCAACAATACAAAAGCAGACCGATGAGACGATTCGTATGGACGGCGGCGACCCTCGCAGTGGTCGCGTTGATGCCCGGTTGTAACAGAAAGATGAAAATAAGCCATTTACCCTATCCCGACACGCGGCGCGACACGACCGTCGTCGACGACTACCACGGTACGCGTGTCGCCGATCCCTACCGCTGGCTGGAAGACGACAATTCGGCCGAGACGGCCGCATGGGTCGAAGCCGAAAACGCCGTCACGCGCGACTACCTCGACCGGCTCCCTGCCCGTCAGGCCATTTACGACCGGTTGACGGCGCTCTACGACTATCCGAAGGAGGGCGCGCCCGAGCGGCACGGCGACTATTACTACTATTTCCTCAACGACGGCCTTCAAAACCAGTCGGCGCTGTGGCGCAAGCGCTCGCTCACGGCTCAGGGCGAACTGTTCCTCGATCCGAATACCCTTTCGGCCGACGGTACGACGGCGCTCGTCGACGTCTCGTTCTCCGACGACGGCCGTTGGTGCGCGTATGCCGCCGCCGAAGCCGGTTCGGATTGGGTGCGGATACATGTCGTGGATACCGCGACGGGTCAGTTGACGCAGGATGTGATCGAATGGGTGAAGTTCTCCGGCGCGACATGGGCCCCCGACTCCGAAGGGTTCTATTACAGCGCCTACGACGCGCCGAAGGCGAACGTCTATTCGTCGAAGAACGAATGCCAGAAGGTCTATTACCACCGTCTGGGTACGGCGCAGGCCGACGACATTCTCATATACGGCGATCCGGAGCATCCGCTGCGCTATTTCAGCGGCTGGGAGAGCGACGACGGCCGCTGGCTTTTCGTCCTCGCGTCGGAAGGTACGTCGGGCAGTGAAGTTCTCTTCCGCCCGGCGGACAAGGAGGAGCCGTTCCGTACGTTGCTGGCCGGCTTCGCCAACGACTATGCGCCCGTCGAGTGCCGCGACGACAAACTCTATGTCGTGACCAACGACAGTGCGGCCAACTATCGGCTGGCGCGCATCGATCTGCTCGAACCCCGGGGGTTGGAGACCGTCATCGCGGAGCACCCCGACGATCTGCTCGAAGCGGTCGCTCCGGGCGGGGGATACCTGTGGGTGAAATACCTCCGGAACGCGCAGAACAAGATCTACAAATACGATTACGAGGGCAACCGGCAGGCCGACGTGCCGCTGCCGGCCATCGGTTCGGTGCCGAGTTTCGGCTGCAAGGACAGGGAGCAGGAGATTTTCTTCTCGCTCAACACCTTCACCGCGCCTCCGACCGTCTACCGCTACGACATTCCCACGGGCCGCACTACCTGCTACCATACGCCGCAGGTGGCCTACGATGCGGCGCAGTACACTACCGAACAGCTCTTCTTCGAATCCTCCGACGGCGAGCACGTGCCGATGTTCGTCTCGCATCGCCGGGGGCTGCGGCTCGACGGCAGCAATCCCTGTTACCTCTACGGCTACGGCGGTTTCCAGATCAATATCACCCCTGCGTTCAAGCCCGAGCACATCCTCTTCATGGAGCAGGGCGGCGTGGTGGTGAACGTCAACCTGCGCGGCGGTTCGGAATACGGCGAGCGGTGGCACAAGGCTGGTATGCTCGACCGCAAGCAGCAGGTCTTCGACGATTTCATCGCGGCGGCCGAATTCCTCATCACCGAGAAGTATACCTCGCGCGAAAAGCTGGCCATCGCCGGCGGCTCGAACGGCGGATTGCTGGTGGGCGCCTGCGAAGTGCAGCGCCCCGACCTGTTCGCCGTCTGCCTGCCTGCGGTCGGCGTGATGGACATGTTGCGCTACCACCTTTTCACCATCGGCTGGGGCTGGGCGACCGAATACGGTACGAGCGACGATGCGGCGCAGTTCCGCACGCTCTACGCCTACTCGCCGCTGCACAACATCCGCGAAGGCGTCTGCTACCCCGCGACGCTCGTCACGACGGGCGACCACGACGATCGTGTGGTGCCGGCGCATTCGTTCAAATTCGCTGCGACGCTCCAATATGCGCAGGCGTGCGATGCTCCGGTGCTGATCCGCATCGAACGGAATGCCGGCCACGGCGCGGGCAAACCGCTCTCGAAGCGTATCGCCGAATCGGCCGACAGCTACGCTTTCCTGTTCTACAATACGGGGACGACGTACGGACAATCGGCGCCGGAGAATTGAAGGTCGGCGAAGGCCGATTGACCGCCCCTGTTCGTGCTGTACCGGAGCGGGTATCGAACCGTGGATAGTAGGGGCGGATAATTTAATAAAATAAAAGGTGCGAACTCCGGAAAGGGGCGCAGTGGTTATGTGCAGCTGGACAGCACGACGGCTCGAATAAGGTAAAACGGGAAACAAGGGTAAGGTACTTTTAAAGAGTAGGAGAGCGTCGGGATCCCTGTCGGCTGACTGCCGAGGTGCAGGATGAAACAGGTGAAGGCCGATACGGCGTAAGCCCCTCCCTTTGCCAAAGGAGGGGACAGAGGGGAGGGAATGTCCGTATCCGCGCAGCGGCCATGCGCAGTGGAGCAGCACGACGGCTCGAATAAGGTAAAACGGGAAACAAGGATATGAAGGTCTATAAATTCGGCGGAGCATCGGTCCGCAATGCTGAGGGGGTGCGCAACCTGCGCAATATCATCGACGACGAACAGAACCTCTTCATCATCGTCTCGGCGATGGGCAAGACGACCAATGCGCTGGAACGGGTGTTCGAGGGGGTGCAGCGGGGCGACCGCGAAAAATCCGCTGCCGAGATCGCACGGTTGCGCGAATATCACGCCGCGATCATCGACGACCTCTGGCACGGCCCGACCCGTCTGGAACGGGTCGAGGCGTTGTTCGCCGAACTGGATCGCGTCGCCGCCGAGACGCAGTACCGTGCGGCCGACGCCGAGTTGTGGTACGACACGATCGTCGCCTTCGGCGAACTGCTTTCGACGACCGTCGTCTCGGAGTACCTCGCCTCGGCGGGAGTGGCCAACCATTGGGTCGACATGCGCCGTGCACTGGTCACGCAGCAGCGCCACAAGGACGCTTCGGTCGATATCGACGCCTCGGCATTCCGTCTGTTGGCCGAAGTGGAAGGTGCCGCGGAGACGATCTTCGTGGGACAGGGCTTCATCGGCGGCGCACCCGACGGGACGACTACGACGCTCGGCCGCGAGGGTTCGGACTACTCGGCGGCCGTAGTGGCCAATATTCTCGGCGCGGAGTCGATGTCGGTGTGGAAGGATGTCGACGGTGTGCTCAACGCCGACCCCAAGACCTTCCCCGACGCCGAGCAGATCAAGGAGTTGAACTACCTCGATACGATCGAACTGGCGTACAGCGGTGCGCAGATCATCCACCCCAAGACGATCAAGCCGTTGCAGAACAAGAATATCCCGCTCTACGTCCGCCCGTTCGGCGACAAGCGCAAGCCCGGAACGGTGATCCGCGGCACGTCGGCGCCCGTGACCGTCCCGATTCTGATTCTCAAAAAGGATCAGGTCTTCCTGACGGTGCGGTCACGCGATTTTTCGTTCGTGCTGGAAGAGAAGTTCGCCACGATCTTCTCGCTGCTCGAACGCTACCGCATCAAGACCAATCTGATCCACAATTCGGCGGTCAATCTGGGGTTGTGCGTCGACAATTCGTGGCATATCGACGAAGCGGTGGCCGAATTCCGCGACGAGGGCTTCGACGTGATGAAGGTCGAGGATATGGAGCTGCTCACCATCCGGGGCTATACCGACGAGCTGCTGGCCAAGTACGGCTATACGCCGAAAGTCTTCGTCCGCCAGACGACCCAGTCCACCGCGCGCATCGTCCGCAAGAAGTAGGCGTCCGCAACCGTCGCGGGCGATTCCCGCAACGGTTTCTACACCGGTAATCGGCGGCATCTTTACGGGCCGGTCGGCGGTCGTATTCGCGGTCTGTTATCTCTGCGAGGCGAAGCGAAAACGCATCGTCGGATAATACCGCGGAGTACGTTCAATAACATTCGATACGATGGATTTCATCACACAGACGAAAGAGGTTCCGGTCGTGGGTTCGTACGACGTCGTGGTCTGCGGCGGCGGACCGGCCGGCCTGATCGCTGCGATCGCTGCCGCGCGCGGCGGGGCACGTACGGCGCTCGTCGAGCGCTACGGATTCCTCGGCGGCATGGCTACCGCCGGACTGGTGGCGCCGATCAGCGTCTTCAACTACAACGGCCGCCGCATCGTCGGCGGCATCCCGTGGGAGTTCGTCGAACGGCTCGCCGGAATCGGAGGCGCCGAGGAGGAGAAGCCGCTGGGCAATATCACCTTCTCGCCCGAGAAGTACAAGCTCGTCGCCCAGCGGATGCTGCTCGAAGCAGGCGTGACGCTCTATTTTCATTCCTACCTGACCGGCTGCCGGACGGAGGAGGGGCGGATCTCGCACGTCGTCATCGAGAACAAGAACGGCGCCGAGGCGCTCGTCGCCCGTTACTTCATCGACGCCACGGGCGACGCCGACCTGGCGCTGCGGGCGGGCGTCCCGATGCAGCCCGCAGGCACGACGCTGCAACCGGCCTCGCTCATCTTCATGCTCGGCGGCGTAGATACCGACGCGCTGCCGATGCTGCGCCACAGCCGGCAGGGTGTCAACTACCACGACCTCGCCATCCGCGAGGCGCTCGAAGCGCTGCGCGAGCGGGAGGAGGTACCCCTCTTCGGCGGGCCGTGGTACTGCGGCGTGCTGACGCCCGGGGTGGTGCTCGTCAACATGACGCGCACGCAGGCCGATATGGCCGACAACCGCGAGGCGACGGCCGCGGAGTGCCTGCTGCACGAACACGTCCACCTCTTCACCGAACTGCTCCGCCGGCACGTGCCGGCCTTCCGCAACGCCTCGCTGCTCGCTACCGCCACGCAGACCGGCGTGCGCGAGACGCGCCGCATCAGGGGATTCCACACGCTCACGGGCGAGGAGTATCTCCATGCCGTCGACTTTCCCGACGCTGTTTCGCGGGGATGTCATCCGGTCGACATCCATGCCGCCTCGTCGACCGGACAGCGGTGCGAGTTCCTCAAAGAGGCGGCCTTCATTCCCTACCGCTGCCTGATCGCCCCCGGTTTCCCGAACCTGCTGGTAGCCGGCCGGTCGTTTTCGGCCGATGCGGTCGCGTCGGCATCGGTGCGCGTGCAGGCTTCGGTCATGGGGCTGGGGCAGGCGGCCGGAGCCGCGGCGGCGCAGTGCGTCCGCTCGGGCGTCGGCGTAGCGGAGATCGATGTCGGGCAGCTGCGCAGGACGCTCATCGAATATGGGGCCAACCTCACAGCCTGAATCTGCATGACGGAAAAAGGCGGCCGTCCCGATCGTCGGGACGGCCGCCTTTTTCCGTGAGCTGCGCCGTTCGCTACTTGATGCGCTCCACGTAGTCGCGGGTGCGGGTGTCGACGCGGATCTTGTCGCCGGTATTGATGAACAGCGGCACGCGCACCGTGGCGCCCGTGTTGACCGTGGCGGGTTTGAGCGAGTTGGTCGACGCCGTGTCGCCCTTGACGCCGGGTTCGGTGTAGGTCACCTCCATGTCTACGATAGGAGGGAGTTCGGCCGAGAGGACGGTCTCCTTCTCCGTGTGGAACATCACCTCGACGATCTGGCCGTCGGCCATCAGGTCGTAGTTGGTGATGAGCGCCTTGTCGATGTTGATCTCCTCGAAGGTCTCGGTGTGCATGAAGTGCGCTCCGAGGTCGTCCTCGTAGGTGAACTGGTAGGGACGGCGCTCCACGCGGACGAACTCCACCTTCGCACCTGCGGAGAAGGTGTTGTCGAGCACGCGGCCGTTTTCCAGATTCTTGAGCTTCGTGCGCACGAAAGCGGGACCTTTGCCGGGCTTGACGTGCTGGAAATCGACGATCTGGAACGTCTTGCCCTCCAACTCGATGCAAGCACCGATTTTGATATCAGCGGTTGTTGCCATAAAAATATCGTTTTTGTTTACGTGATTGATCGATAGCGCACAAAATTACAAAAAAAATCGGAAATACAAGATTCCGGGCCGAAAGTTCCCTGCCGAAGGGGCGTGCGTCCGCGAGCGGAGACATCCGCCCGAACTGCCGGAGGGTTCGGTATCCGCCGCTCGTGCGGAGGGTTCGCTCCGTCGATTCGTATGGCTGCGACCGATGCCGGCCGTCTGCGGCCTAAGACTCCGCCCCCCATTCGTAATGCTCGGCTTCGGGGCAGACGAGCGCGACGATGCGTTCGGTGACCGTGGCGCAGAGCGATTCGATGTCGGCGGGGCGGGCGTAGAACGACGGTGCGGCGGGCAGCACGACGGCGCCGCACTCGGCCAGCGCCGTGAGGTTGCGCAGGTGGATGAGCGACAGGGGCGTCTCGCGCACGACCAGAATCAGCCGCCGCCGCTCTTTGAGCATGACGTCGGCCGCCCGTTCGATGAGCGTCTGCGACACGCCCGAAGCGATCCGGCCGGCCGTACCGACCGAACACGGCACGACGATCATCGCATCGTAGCGCGCCGAACCGCTGGCCGGCGGGGCGAACAGGTCGCGGTTGTCGTAACGGACGAACTTCGGGTGGTCGGGCAGTGCGACGCCTTCGTGCGCCATGACCGTCGGCGCGACGTCGCTGTAAACGAGTGCTACGGATTCCACGCAGTCGAGTGCGGCGAGGCGCTCGGCGGTCTGGCGGGCGTAGACGGCGCCGCTGGCGGCGGTAACGGCAAGGATCAGTTTCATAGGCGGAGACAAAATTAACAAATACGCGGCGAATCCGGACACGATCGTCGCAAAAAGAATATTTTTTTATACATTTGCGGTATAATTTTAACGGTTAGTTAGTATATGAGATTCGAAAAACTTTTGCTGGCAGCGGCTGCCCTCTGCCTCGTCTGCATGGCGCCTGCGTGCAGCGACGACGATCCTGCGACCGATCCCGAACAGAACGAAACGCCCGGAACGCCGGGTGAGGGGGAGGGAGATGGAGATGACGACTCCGGAGAACCCGGGGAACCCGATACTCCCGACACACCCGCATTGACGGAGGGTGTAAGGGCCGAAGGATACTACAAGGGCGACTATCACGACGAAGGGACGGGCAACTATTGGATCAACTTCACCGTCGAAGACGAGAACGATCCCGGAGGCTACTATATCCTCTGCCTCGATTTCAACGGTTCGCTGGCGGCCGACCCCGATTTCGCGGCGCTGGACGTCAGAGACTATCCGATGAATGTCGGGAGTGGCTATCCGGCCGGAACGCTCAACGGCGACGGCGACACCTATCTGGCGCGCCACGACGACGAGGGCGATTTCACCTATTCCGAGGCGCAGAGCGGTTCGGCCAAGGTCGAGATGATCGAGGGCCTTTATAAAGTGACCTGCTCGCTTCTGCTCGAAAACGACGAAGTCTGCGACTTCGAATACTACGGGCCGCTGGCGTTCTACAACCGCACGCTGGACGGCAACATGAGCAATCTGACCGAGGACGTGGAGCTGACCTTCACGCAGGGTATGGCGATCTACTACGGCGACATCTACGAGATGGGTTCCGATGCGTGGAACGTCGTGCTGGCCGAGGCGGACTACGATCTGGACATCAACTACGGTCAGGGCGACGCCGTGCAGCTGGCGTTCAACGTCACGCACGGCGCCGGCGACTACATCCCCGACGGGCCTTATACGCTTCTCGACGCCAATACCGCCGAGGAACTGCCTGCGGGAACGATGATCGCCGGCATCTACGACGCCTCCTACGGCGGTTACTGGGGCTGCTGGTTCTATTCGGTGCGGCGCCAGGTCGAAGCGCGCCTCGTTTCGGGAATGGTAGACGTGAGCCGCGAGGGAGACATCTACACGCTGGAACTCAAACTCAAAGACGGTGCGGGGCGCAACGTGACGGCGACCTACACGGGCAAACTGACCTACTATTCGGGCGAATAACCCGTTGCGGCGATAATCCGTACGGGGGCGTTCTCGCTTTGCGAGAACGCCCCCGTAATTTTCAGGATAGAGCGGGGGCTTCGCAGGGCGGGGACTTCCGCACGAGCGCTTCCCGGCGTCCGCCCGCAGCCTGACGGCGCGTGCAGCTTACAGGTCGATCGCCTTGCATTTGAGTCCCATGTCGCGGACGGCTTGAAGCGTGCGCGGCAGGGCGTAGCTCATGTTGCGGAACGACTTTTCGGAATCGTGGAAGACGACGATCGACCCGCCTTCGAGGTAGCGCGTGACGTTGCGCAGGCAGGTGCGGGGCGACAGCGCACGGTTGTAGTCGCGCGAGAGGACGTCCCACATCACCAGCTTGTAGCGTTTGGCCAGCGCACGCGCCTGCGCCGGCGTGATGCGGGCGTAGGGTGGGCGGAACAGTTCGGTGTGGAGCAGGTCGTTGGCGAAATCGACGTCTTCGATATAGCGTTCGAGGCTCATGCCCCATCCCTTCTGGTGGGAGTAGGTGTGATTGCCGATGCGGTGGCCGGCGTCGACGATGCGGCGGTAGAGGTCGGGATACATCTCCGCGTTCTTGCCCAGTACGAAGAAGGTCGCCTTGGCATCGTACTTGTCCAGCGTCGAGAGAATCCATTCGGTGATGCCGGGCGTGGGGCCGTCGTCGAAGGTGAGGTAGACGGCCGACCGGTCCTTCATCTCCCAGATGAGGTCGGGCATCAGCCAGCGGATGAATTTCGGCGGTTTGAGACGCATGTGCGGTTAGAAGACAATGACCGTGCAAATGTAGACAAAAAATACTATCTTTGCAAGGGCGGAAGCCCGCGTGCAGAGGCGGCGGCGCGGCCGGTCGTGCGGATCGCATCCGACGCCGTGCGGGACTTGCACCATCTTTGCAGCGAACGAATTTCCGTCTGGACGGGGCGGTCTCCGGCACCGGCGTCCGCACGTTCCTCGCACAAAAACGTATAGAACCGATGAAAGGAGTAGTAAAACTGGCCGTCGTGCTTGCCGTCGCAGCGTCGTGTTTCGGCTGCAAGGCGTTCCGCACGCTGGGCGAACAGCGCATCAACGCGCAGGGTGCGCCCTACGAACTGATCGTGGTCTGCGACCAGCCCGAATGGCAGGGTGCGCTGGGCGATACGCTGCGCAGCATTCTGACCGAACCCGTCGCGGGACTCAACCAGCGCGAACCGCTCTTCGACGTGCTGCGCGTACTGCCGAGCGGATTCGAGAATCTCGTCACGCGTCACCGCAACGTATTGCAGGTACTCGTCGACGCGGAGGTCGAAGAGCCGGCAGCGGCCGTGCAGTACGACCTCTATGCCCAGCCGCAGATCGTCGTGACGTTGCAGGGGCCGACCCAGCAGTCGCTCGTCGACTACCTCGGCGCGCACCGCGGGGAGTTGCTCTACGTGCTGGAAAAGGCCGAACGCGACCGCACGATCGATTTCGGCCGCAAATTCCCCGACAAGTTTCTCACGGGGCTGGTCAAGGAGCAGTTCGGCGTCGACTTCTCCGTGCCGCAGGGCTACAAGCTCCGTGCGAAGGACGACGATTTCCTGTGGATCTCCTACGAATTTCCGCAGGCCAGCCAGGGATTTTTCATCTACTCCTACCCCTACACGGGCAAACAGGCGTTGACGGTCGAAGCGCTGACCGAGGCGCGCAACCGGTTCGCGGCTCGCATCCCCGGTCCGTCGGAAGGCTCCTACATGATTACGGCCGACGTCTACGAACCCGACCTGCGCACCTTCCGGCTCGAAGGGCGGCTGTGGGTCGAGCTGCGCGGATTCTGGGACGTGAAGAACGACTTCATGGGCGGTCCGTTCGTGAGCTACACGACCGTCGATACGACTACGCAGCGCGTCTTCACGATCGACTGCTACGTCTACTCGCCCAAGAACCACAAGCGCAACTACATGCGCGAACTGGAACACCTGCTCTACCTGATCTCCGTGCCTGACAAGACGCCGGCGGACGAATAGCGCCGTTTTCGGAGCCGTCGTTTCCGCAGCCGGTGCGCGTCCGGACGACGATTCCCGATCGCCGCCCGCTCCGGTTCGTTCGGGGCCGGACAATTTTTCGTTTTGTTTTTCGTTAAATAATGCGTAACTTTGCACGACTGTGGAGTATTGCACGCGGAAACAAACCAAAGGATGAAAAAAATCTTATTCTACCTGCTCGGTATCGTGGCTCTGAGCGCCTCCCTGAGCGGGTGCAGCGGCATCAACCGCCTCATCAAGGGAGGCGATCCCGAAGCGATCTACGCCAAGGGCGTCGAATTGTACGATGCCGGAAAATGGAGCAAGGCCATCACGCTTTTGCAGAACGTCGAAAACTACTACTCGGGAACCAGCAAGGCCGACACGCTTTCGTTCTACATCGCCCGCGCTCATTTCAAGAACCGCAGTTACGACACGGCCTCGGAGTTGTTCGACACCTACCGCCGCACTTTCGGCCGCAGTCCTTTCATCGAAGATGCCGAAGGGATGTACGCCATGTGCTTCTACTACCTTTCGCCGTCGCCCCAGCGCGACCAGACGGTCACCGGCCAGGCGATCGTCGCCATTTCGGAGTTCATGTCGCGTTATCCCGACAGCGAGAAGTACGGGCAGTTCGAGCAGATGCGTAACGAGTTGACGGGGCGGCTCCACGACAAGGAGTTCCTGAACGCCTACACCTACTACAAGATCGGCAAGCACAAGTCGGCGATCGTGGCATTGAAAAACGCCCTGCGGAAATACCCCGAGACGCCCCACCGCGAAGAGCTGATGTATCTGATCGTCGGTTCGGGTTACGAGCTGGCGCACAACTCGGTGCAGCGCAAGCAGACCGACCGTTATCTCTCGATGCTCGACTCCTACTATACCTTCATCGCCGAGTTCCCCGAATCGACCCACCGCAAGGAGGTCGACCGCATGGCCAAAGAGGCGAAGGATTATCTGGCTAAGAATCAAAAAAACGATACGCAAGATGGAAATTAAAAAGAACATCCCCAACAACACCATCACCCGCAAGCTGGTGGATCTGGATCGCGAAACGGGCAATATCTACGAAACGGTCAACATCATCGCCCGCCGCGCCAACCAGATCTCGGCCGAGTTGAAGACCGAACTCAACCGCAAACTCGCCGAGTTCTCGACGACGACCGACACGTTGGAGGAGACTTTTGAGAACCGCGAGCAGATCGAAATCTCGCGCTACTACGAACGCCTGCCCAAACCGGCGATCATCGCCACCGAGGAGTTCCTCGACGGTGAGCTTTTCTTCAAGGAGGGCGCGAAGACGGAGAACTGACCCGAAAGGGCGTAAGCCACCCGCTTCCATGTTGAAGGACAAACACATTCTACTGGGAATCACAGGCAGCATAGCGGCTTACAAGGCGGCTGTGCTGTGTCGTTTATTGAAGACGGCGGGCGCCGACGTGCGCGTGGTGATGACGCCTCTGGCCAAGCAGTTCATCACGCCGCTGACGATGGCCACGCTGTCGAAAAATCCCATTCTGGTCGACTTTTTCGACCCCGAAAACGGCGCGTGGAACTCCCACGTGGCGCTCGGCGAGTGGGCCGACTGTTACCTGATCGCGCCGGCCACGGCCAATACGCTGGCCAAAATGGCCCACGGCGTGGCCGACAACCTGCTGCTGACGACCTACCTCTCGTCGCGGGCGCCGGTGGTCGTCGCCCCGGCGATGGATCTGGATATGTACGCCCACGCCGCGACGCAGACCAATCTCGACACGCTGCGCCGCACGGGCGTGCAGGTCGTCGAACCGGGCGACGGCGAACTGGCCAGCGGCCTGAGTGGCAAGGGCCGCATGGCCGAGCCGGCCGAGATCGTCGCCTTCGTGGAGCGGCTTCTCGCCGAAAAAAAAAAGACGCTGTGCGGTAAGCGCTTCGTCGTGACGGCGGGCGCGACGATCGAAGCGATCGATCCGGTGCGCTACATCAGCAACCACTCGTCGGGCAAGATGGGCTACGCCATTGCGGGCGAGCTGGCGGCACGCGGCGCCGAGGTCACCCTCGTCACGGGCCGTACGGCCCTGCCGACGCCCGCGGGCGTCACGCGCTGCGACGTGCTCTCGGCCGAGGAGATGTACCGTGCCGCGACTGCGGCCTTCGACCGTGCCGACGGCGCGGTGATGTGCGCCGCCGTGGCGGACTACACTCCCGAGACCTGTGCGGACCGCAAGTTGAAGAAAGGCGACGGCGAGCTGACGATCCGCTTGCGACGCACGAAGGACATCGCTGCCGAACTGGGCAGCCGCAAGGGCGGCCGCGTGCTGGTGGGATTCGCGCTCGAAACCGACGACGAGGAGGCGCACGCCCGCGAGAAGCTCCGCCGGAAGCACTTCGACTTCGTCGTGCTCAATTCGCTGCGCGACGCCGGAGCGGGTTTCCGCGGCGACACCAACAAGGTGACCTTCGTCTCGGAGTCGGGCAACGAACCGCTGCCGCTGCTCGCCAAACGCGAGGTGGCCGCCCGCATCGCCGATAAAATCGAAACGTTGATAAACGAATAACGCCATGTTACGCCGTCTGTCGGTCAGCAACTACATCCTCATCGATTCGCTCGAAATCGAATTCGATCCCCGCCTGAACATCATCACGGGTGAGACAGGCGCCGGAAAGTCGATCCTGCTGGGGGCGCTGGGGCTGTTGCTGGGCAACAAGAACGAGGGTGCTGCGCTGCGCGACACGCAGCGCAACTGCGTGATCGAAGGGGTGTTCGACATCGCCGCCTACGGTCTGCGCCCCTTTTTCGAGGCCAACGACTTGGACTACGCCGACGAAGCCGTCGTGCGGCGCATCCTAACTCCTGCCGGCAAGAGCCGCGCCTACATCAACGACCTGCCGGTGCAGCTCGCACAGCTGCGCGAGTTCGGCAGCCGGCTCATCGACATCCATTCGCAGCATCAGAACCTGATCCTCGCCTCAGAGGAGTTCCGCACCGAAGCGCTCGATACCGTGGCCGGTAACGGCGAACTGCGGGCGGCCTATCGCGCCAAATACGAGCGTTTGCAGGAGTTGCAGCGCACCTGCGCCCGCCTGCGTGCGGAGGCCGACGCGGCCCGGCGCGACGAAGAGTGGCTCCGTTACCAGTCCGAGGAGCTGACGGCTGCGCGTCTGCGTGCGGGCGAAGTCGCCGAACTGGAAGCGGAACAGGCCGTGCTGGCCAATGCCGATCGGATCGGCGAGGCGATCACGGCCGTGCGCAACGCCTTCGACGGGGACGAAATCGGGGTGCTGGCGCAGGTCAAGAACGCCGAGGTGGAGATCGGACGGCTGGGCGGGAGTTATCCCCACGCCGCAGACTTGTCCCGACGGCTGCGTTCGGTGCTCGAAGAGCTCAAAGACATCGCCGCGACGCTCGCCGAGGACGGCGAGCGCATCGAGACCAACCCCGAACGGTTGCAGAAGGTGGACGACCGTCTCAATACGCTCTATTCGCTTTGCCAGAAGCACCGTGCGGCCGACGAGGGCGAACTGATTGCGCTCAGAGACCGCTATGCCGCACAGCTCGACGCCATTACGCACTCCGACGAGGAACTGGCCGCCTTGCAAACCGAGATCGGAGCCGCCCGCAACGAGGCCGAATTGCTGGCCTCCGAGTTGCACCGCACGCGCGAGCAGGCAGCTCCGGTCTTTGCCGGGCAGATCGTCGCCACGCTCGTGCGGCTGGGAATGCCCGACGCACGTTTCGAGGCGGCCGTCGTCGACTGCGGTGCGTTGATGGAGGGAGGCCGCGACCGTGTCGAATTCCGCTTCTCGGCGAACCGCACCACGCCGCCCGCCGCCGTCGAACGGATCGCATCGGGCGGCGAGCTGTCGCGTGTCATGCTGGCGCTCAAAGCGCTGCTGGCGCGGCGGATGCAGCTGCCGACCATTCTCTTCGACGAAATCGACACGGGCGTTTCGGGGCGCATCGCCGACGCGATGGGCGAGATCATCTGCGCGCTGGCCGAAACGATGCAGGTCGTAGACATCACCCACCTGCCGCAGGTCGCCTCGAAGGGGTCGACGCACTTCGTGGTTTACAAACGCGACGGCGAGACGCATATCGCCCGCCTGACTCCCGACGAACGGACGACCGAGATCGCCAAGATGCTTTCGGGCAGCGAAGTCACCGAGGCAGCGATGACGCAGGCGCGCATTCTGCTCGGCGGGAAATAATCCCCGTCGGTCGCTCCGGCCTTTGCAAAGTAAAGGCGTGATACCGTTGCGGTGTCACGCCTTTCGTTTGTCGGCCGGTTCGGCCGCTGTCACTGCACCGGCGGCAGCTCCACGCCCCGGCGGACGGGCGGCCCGATGGTGACGATGCTGTCGACGATGAATTTCGTAAAGCCCCGCCAGGGCAGCGCTCCGAAATACTCCTTATAGTGCAGTTCGAGCGTCCGGCCCCCTTGGAGCATCAGTTCCCGCGCAAGCGCAGGGTCTTCGACCGAGAACTCGAATTCGTAGGACTGGATCGATCCCGCCTCCTTGGAGCGGATGCCGGTCTGGATGAGTTTGCCTTCGTACGTCTTGAAAAGGACTCCCTTGTAGACGACATAGTTCAACTCACCGCTCTTGACCCCTTCGCCGAAGACGAAGAAGAAGCGGAAATAGAAGAATACGGTCAATGCGATGACGGCCAGTACCGTCAGAAGTCCCAAATGTTTTTTCATAGTTCCGATCGTTCGCCCGCCGCACGGCAGGCAATCCCGCCGCAAAGATAGTGCAATTTGCAATTAAAATGAAGCGCCGGAAATTAAACTCTCTTCCGCTCGGCTGCGTGGGGCGGCGGCTTTCCGGCCGAAAGCCCGTTACCGGTTTTTGAGCAGCCACTCGGCGATCTGCACGGCGTTGAGCGCCGCACCCTTGCGTATCTGGTCGCTCACGCACCAGAACGCCAGTCCGTTGGGGTTGGTCACGTCGCGGCGGATACGCCCCACGTAGACGGGGTCTTTGCCGGCGATGAAGAGCGGCATCGGGTAGACCTTCTGCGCCGGATCGTCCATCACGACGATCCCCTCGGCCGCTTCGAACGCCGCGCGCGCCTCGTCGGGCGAGACGGGACGCTCCGTTTCGAGCCAGATGCTTTCGCTGTGGGCACGCATCACGGGTACGCGCACGCAGGTGGCCGACACCTCGATGTCGGAGTGCATGATCTTGCGCGTCTCGTGGTACATCTTCATCTCCTCCTTGGTATAGTCGTTGTCGGTGAAGACGTCGATATGGGGGATGACGTTGTAGGCCAGCTGGTAGGCGAACTTCTCGACCTTCGGCTCACGGCCTTCGGCCAGGTCGGCGTATTGCCGTTCGAGTTCGGCCATCGCCTGCGCCCCTGCGCCGCTGGCCGACTGGTAGGTGGCCACGTGCACGCGGCGGATGTGCGACACGCGCTCGATGGCTTGCAACGCCACCACCATCTGAATGGTGGTGCAGTTGGGGTTGGCGATGATGCGGCGCGGAGCGTCGAGCGCGTCGCGTCCGTTGACTTCGGGCACGACCAGCGGTACGTCGGGCTCCATGCGGAAGGCGCTCGAATTGTCGATCATCAGCGTTCCGTGGCGGGTGATCGTCTCGGCGAATTCGCGCGACGTGCCCGCTCCGGCCGACGTGAGGGCAATGTCCACGCCGCGGAAGTCGTCGTTGTGTCGCAGCAGCTTGACGGTGACGGGTTTCCCGCGGAACATATAGGTTTGTCCGGCGCTGCGTTCCGATCCGAACAGCAGCAGTTCGTCCACCGGCAGGGGACGCTCTTCGAGAATGCGCAGGAACTCCTGACCTACGGCGCCGCTCGCGCCGACGATTGCGATTTTCATGGTCGATCTTCTTTAAGTGTGGTTGAACGCTTCGGGAGTCAAAAGGATGCCTCCCGCAGCAAAAGTAAGAAAATCCGCGCGATTTTCCGCCGTCCGCCGGATTTTTCGGCCCGCTGCGGCGGAAAACGGGCGTCTCAGAGCAGCAGTTCGTAGTCGACGACGTCCAGCCAGCGGCCGAATTTACGCCCCACCTGTTCGAAATGCGACACGCGGCGGAATCCGATGGATTCGAAGAGCCGGCGGCTCGGTTCGTTGTCCGCGGTGATGCAGGCGACCAGCGCATGGCACTCCGTCGTGCGGCATTCGGCGACGAGCCGCTCGACGAGCCGCCGGCCGATGCCGAGTCCCGTACTGTCGGAGGCGACGTAGACGGTCACCTCCTGCGTGTGCCGGTAGGCTGCGCGTTCCTTCCAGTCGTGGGTATAGCCGAATCCGACGATCGCTCCCTCCCGTTCGCAGACGAGGCGGGCGGTTGCACTCTCCAACCGCGACCGCATCTGTTCGGCATCGAGCGGTTCGGTCTCGAAACTGGCCGTGCTGTGCAGCACGTAGTGATTGTAGAGTGCTGCGACGGCTGCGGCGTCTTCGGGTTTCGGGGCGCGGATTGTCATGCTGCGGAATGTTGTCCGGGGCGGGATCAGTCGAAGAATCCCTCTTCCTCCTCCGTGTACTGCGACTGCTGCATCTCCTCCTCGCAGTCGTACTCCGTCACGCGGTCGGGGCGGCGGAACCGGTCCTGCTTGGAGATGCCGAGCGCCGGATTCTTGTAGACGGTCGAGAAGAATTCTCCCACGATCGGCAGGGCCATGATGCTGCCCTCGCCGCCGTAGGTCGGGTGCACCGACTGGTCTTCGCCGCCGACCCATGCGCCCGCCACCAGCTTCGGGGCCACGCACATGAACCACGCGTCGCGGTTGCGCTGCGAGGTGCCGGTCTTGCCGCCCAACTGGGCGTCGCCCAGATCGAACTGCCATTTCAGCCGGCCGGCCGTTCCGTTCGTCACGACGCTTTGCAGCATCGTGAGCATCGTGTAGGCCGTGCGCTCCGATACGGCGTCCTGCGATTCGGGAATGAAGGTGGCGATCAGGTTGCCCTGCCGGTCTTCGATGCGCGTCACGAAGATCGGGTCGGTATGCACGCCGCCGTTGGCGAAGGTCGAGTAGGCGCTCACCATCTCGAAGACGCTCGATTCGGAGGTGCCCAGACAGAGCGCGTAGACCGGATCGATGAACGAGCGGATGCCCATGTTGTGGATGAAGTCGGCCACCGCCTCGGGCTGTTTGGCCTGCTTCATGATCCACGCCGAGTAGTTGTTGCGGCTGCGCGCCAACCCCCATTTCAGGGGGTGCATTTCGCCGTCGTAGACCACCTTGCTCGCCTCTTTGGGCGACCACGGCGTGCCGTTGCTCGTATCGATCGTCACCGGCAGGTTGGGCACCGGCGTGCAGGGCGTCAAACCGAGGTGGTCGATGGCGAATGTATAGACGAAGGGTTTGATCGTCGAGCCGATCTGCCGCTTGCCCTGCTTGGCCATGTCGTACTTGAAATAGCGGAAGTTGGGGCCGCCGACGTAGGCCTTGACGCGGCCCGTCTGCGGTTCGATGGCGACGAATCCGGCGCGCATGATGCGTTTGTGGTGGAGGATCGAGTCGCGCGGCGAGAGGATCGTGTCGCGTTCGCCGCGGTAGGTGAAGACCCGCGTGGGGCAGGGCGTGCGGAAGATGCGGTCGATCTCGGCCTCGCTGCGCCCCTCCTCTTTGAGGGCGCGGTAGCGGTCGGAGTAGCGCATCGCCTGCCGCACGATCTTCTCGCGTTCTTCGGCCGACGTGTTCTGGAAGAGCACCTTGGTCGAACGGTACTGGGCGTCCATCTTGGGCTGGATGACCGTGCGCAATTGTTTGAGCATCGCCTCCTCGGCGTACTGCTGCATCGTGGAGTTGATCGTGGTATAGATTTTCAGCCCGTCCTTGTAGATGTTGTAGGGCGTGCCGTCGGCCTTCGTGTTCTTGTGGCACCAGCCGTAGATCGGGTTGTTCTCGTACTCCTTGACGGCCTGCTCGTAATCCCATTCGGTGTAGAAGTTGCGGCGCTTGGGGGGCCGGGCGTTCATCACCTGCCGCAGCATCTCGCGGAAGTAGGTCGCCTGCCCGTCGTTGTGCGAGACGGGGCGGTAGTTGAGCGTAATGGGCAGCGCCGAGAGCGAGTCGCGCTCGGCGTGCGTGATGGCGCCCGCTTCGGCCATGCGCGCGAGCACGAGGTTGCGACGGGCCATGGCGTTGTCGTAGTTGCGCACCGGCGAGTAGCGCGTCGGTGCGTTGACCACGCCCACCAGCACGGCGGCCTCCTGCAAGTTGAGCTGGTCGGGCGTTTTGTTGAAGAAGGTGTGCGCCGCCGACTTGATGCCGTAGGCGTTCGATCCGTACTCCACGATGTTGAGGTACATCGCGGCGATCTCCTCCTTGGTGTAGTTGTATTCGAGTTTGAGCGCCGTGATCCACTCCTTGAATTTCGCCAGCACGAGCTTGCCTTTGCGCAGCAGCGCGCTCTGGCGGCGTACCGTGTCGCGCGGGAAGAGGTTCTTGGCCAGCTGCTGCGTGATGGTCGATCCTCCGCCTGCCGAACGGTTCTGCAAGAGGATCGTCTTCACCCCTACACGGATGAGCGACGGGATGTCGATGCCCGAATGCGAGTCGAAGCGGGCGTCCTCGGTGGCGATGAGCGCCGCGACGATCGGCGGCACTTCGCGGCCGTTGATCGAGGTGCGGGTCACCGAGTCCGAGGCGAACAGCTCCTCGTACTGCACGTAGGAACGGTTCTGCACGAAGAAGGTTCCCAGCACCTTGCCGTCCTCGGAGTAGATCTCCGTGGCGATGTTGCTGCGCGGGTTCTCCAACTCTTCGAACGAGGGCATGCGCCCGAAGGCTCCCAGCGCCGTCAGGGTAAGCATCGCGGCCAGCAGTACGAAGGGTGTGAGGGCCGCATACCACAGCCATTTCACATAGTTGGGGGCAGGTGCGCCCTGCGTCTTCTTTTTCACGTTGCGTCAGCGGTTTTTGTCGAGTGACAAAGGTACGAATTTTTTGATTTATTCGACGGCGTCGATTTTCATTGCGCCGTTTTCATCGACTATTTTCACGATTCGGCGCCCTTCCGTGCCCATGTCGACGAAGTCCACTCGGTAGCGTCCGTCGCCCAGCGCGGCTACCTCTCTTATCTCCGACACGTCGTCCGGCCCGTCCTGCGCACCGGTGCGGAAGAGCCATACCGCATACCCTTCGCCGTCGTAGCCGTAATCGGCCCGCAGTTTTCGGAGCAGACGCTGCGTACAGCATTTTTCCAGAATCGGGCCGCACGCGGCATTCCCGAAGACGCAGTTCGTATAGAAATGCCGGATGAAGCGCTCAGCTTTGTTCGCGGCGGGGACGGTCGTTTGCGGTGTTTCGCCGGCCGGCAGGTTCCGTGCCGACAGGGGCGGCAGGGCGCTGCCGGCACAGAGCGCGAATAGCAGCGGGAGGATTCTTTTCATGTCCGGTTCGGTTTCGGTTCGGTTAGAACGGCAGTCCCAGCGAGGCCGACCACCACAGACCGCCCTTGCTCGGCGCGTAGAACGACAGCCGCAGCGTCGAAGTGGCCGACGCGGGCTGGCGGAAAACGTTGAAGTCGACGTAGAGGTCGCCGCCGAAGGAGTGGATGCGCCGCGTCTCGGTACGTCCTTTCCGGTAGTCGAAGGCGTCGAACTGCCCGTAGTCGGCACCGAGGTTCAGCCGGATGCGCTTGAAGTAGAGCACCGAGGGGATGCCCCCTTCGGGATACCACACGGGCAGCTGGTAGTCGAGCGACGCGGCGAAGTAGTTGCGGCTGTTGATGTCGTTCGAGTCGAAGCCGCGCGGGATCAGCCGTGCCGACTTGTAGGAAAGGAACGACTCGCCCGCCGGGTTTTTGAACCCGCCGATCGAGGTCTGGTAGGTGGCGGCCGCCGTCAGCGAGTTGTGCGGCGCGAAGCCCGGCGTGTAGAGCTTGCCGTAGACCGAGATAAGGTCGCTGAAATGGTCGTTGGTGGGGTTGAGCGCATAAGAAGCGCTCAGCACGTAGCCGCGCGGTGTTATGAAGTCGCGGTGGGCGAGCTGCACGGAGTTCGAATAGCCGATGCCGAAGGTGAGCTTGTGCAGCCCTTCGCGGTAGCCGATGTGCTGGAGATTGGTGAAGCTGTGCGTCGCCTCGTCGTAGGTGAGTTTCCCGACGTTGGCCACCAGCCCGTTCGAAAAGTTCCATGCGGCCGTGAGGCTCAGCATGCGGGTGCGGTAACCGGCGGCGAAGACCAGCGGCAGCGTGGCGCCCGCCGAGAGCGAGTAGTATTTGTCCGGGATAGGCTGCGGCTGGGCCTGTCCCGCCGCATAGATCACCTGATTGCCGCCGTAGGTGCCGGCTACTTCCAGTTCGATGCCCAGTCCGTTGTAACGCAGGCTGCCCTTGACGACCGACCCTTCGGCGTGGTTCCACGCATAGGCGAGGTAGCTCTCGGCCGACGAGAGGAGGTTTTGCGAGACGAGCGTCACGCCCAGCTGCACGTCGATGTCGTGTTCGTCGATGATCTTGAAGGGGTTGACGGCCACGGGCATCCAGCTGTGCACCTTGAACAGGTGCAGCGGCCGCGAGTAGCGGCGCGCGCGGTGGCGTGCGGCCGACGAGACGGAGTCGGCCGCCGTGAAACGCACCGTGTCGAGATTCGCCACGGGCCATTTGCGGCGCGGCGGATTGACGACGTTGCGCGGCAGGCGCGACGGCCGCACGGGGCGTAGCGTGTCGATCGGCTGCCGTGCGGCGTGGTAGCCTTCGGCGTCGTAGGTGGTCATCAGCACGTTGCCCTCGCCGTCGGCCGACGGCGAGAACGAGCCGTAGGTCGAGGTCGAGAGCCGGTACTGGCGCCCCGTGGCCAGGTCGTAGCAATGCACCTCGTCGTAGCCCGAAGCGATTGATCCGAAATAGAGCCGCCCGTCGCGGGCCGTGAGGTCGCTCAGCGTGATGTAGGCCCCTTCGGTCAGATGAGTGGCCGTCCCGTCGGGTTCGATGCGGCCGAGCCACATGCCCGAATCGTCGGTGGCCAGGAAGTAGAGCCGCGCGGTGCGGTCGTCCCACGCCAGTCCGTGCAGTTCGGTCTGCGCCGGAGCCTCCCAGTGTTGCACACCCGCCTCGCCCGTGACGGCGAAACGCCCGTCGGGCGAGTATTCGACCCATGCCAGCCCGCGGTCGGTCGGCGTGGGGTAGAGCGCATGGCGCCGCCCGCGCACGGCTTTGGGCTTGCCGCGGTCGAGATCCATGTAGCAGAGCTGCGAGTTGACCCGCTGCTCGAAGAGCGTCGAACGCCGGTACTCCGTCCACCAGACCCGCCCGTCGGCGTAGGCCGGCCGCGTGGAGACGCTGCCCGTGTAGGCCACGGCGCGTTCGCGTCCCGACTCCGTGTCGATCGTAACGAAGCGCGTCGGGCGGTCGTAGTCGGTTTTGAGCGCGAGGACCCGCTGCGTGTCGACGGCCAGCGGAAAGGCATAGGTCGTGTAGCTCTCCACCGGCTCCGCCGAGAGATAGCGCGACGAATTGCGCCGGGCGGGCAGGGCGTTCCAGTAGTAGTTCAGCCCGTCGAACGTCTCGGCGAAGAGCGTGCCCACGTCGGTGCGATAGAATTTTTTCAGCGCGATCGAGGTGGTGAAGATCATGTAGGGGTTGCGGGCTCCGTACCACGCCACCTTGTCCCAGATGTTCTCGCGGTAGCGCGTGTCGGCGTAGGCGGCGATCTGGTAGCCCAGGTGGTAGTGATCGGGCACGTTGGTGCGGTACGAGCCGCAGAACCAGCGGTCGATGTTGCGGCGGCTGCGCACGGCGTCGCCGAGGGCGCGGTACTCCATGGTGAACGACGGTTGCAGCGCACGGCCGAACGACGACATCTGCGTCTCCATCTGCACGGCGTCGCCTTCGATGAGCCAGATGGGCAGCAGCAGCAGCCCCACGGTCGAACCCTGCTGTCCGAGCACGTAGCTCAACCCCTTGATGACGCCGCGGTTGAGGTTGTTGTACTGCACGGCGTGGCGGTATTCGTGCGCCACGAGCTGCTTGTACCACGGCATCGAGTAGCTGTCGATCGCGGGCGAGGTGAGGAACTCCACGCGCTTGGGCAGCCACATCACCAGCCCGTTCGAGCGGAAGTTCTCGGGGTGCATGACGAACGGGATTTTCAACGGCCCGTGGCGGAATCCGTAGCCGATCGAGGGCCGTGCGGCCTCGATGAAATGGAGCGTGCGCCGTGCGATCGCGCCGGCCGTGTCGGGGAAGATGACCTGCACGTCGGGGGTGCGGATCGTCCGCCAGCGCAGCGAGGCGGCGTCGGCCCCCCAGCTGTAATATTGCGCCCGCGCGACGGTCGCGGCGAGCAGCAGCGCTGTCACGAGCAGCGTATGTCGGATGGTGCGTGTCAACAGGTTTGTTTTTAAGTGGTTGTCCCGATTCGCCTTGCGGGGCTGCGGTCTGCGCCATGCGGGCGAAGCGAATCTCCGTCGCCGGAGGTTGCGGGTGGTGCGATCCGGCGGATCGCACGGATTTTAGCCGGTCCGGTGCGGTTCGGGCCGGTCGTCTGGTTTGCGATCCGTGTCATCCTCCCGCCTTCTTGCAGCCGTAGCCCGCACGCAGCAGGATCTCGACGATGCGGTCGCGGTGGTCGCCCTGGACGATGATCTCGCCCTCCTTGACCGACCCGCCGACGCCGCAGCGCTGTTTGAGCATCCGCCCCAGCGCCTCCAAGTCGGCCGCCGTGCCGCGGAATCCCCGCACGAGCGTCACCACCCTGCCGGCGCGCTGCTTGCGGTCGAGCCATACGCGCAGCGTCTGTTTGTCGGGCGGCAGGGTTTCGGGCTCTTCCACCTCGTCGGTGGTGTATCGGAAGTCGGGATCGGTCGAATAGACCATTCCCAACCGCGATTTCCAATCGTTAGCGTCGTGCTGTTTCATGTCGTTGAATTTCATTCATCCATTTTTCGCCTCGGCATAGCTCGGACACCCGTTCGGCTCTGCACTCGGCTTAACGAAATGGTTGGATTTCTTTCTTCCATTTCTCGCCTCGGCATAGCCCGAACTTCGTTCGGCTCTGCATTCGGCTTAACGAAATGGTTCGTTTTCAACAGTCGTTTTCTCGCCATGGCATAGCTCGCGCAAGCGCGGCTCTGCCCATTTGGCTTAGCGAAAACGTTCGTTTTCGTCGGTTCGTTTCCGTTGTTCGGGGCGAGGCGTCGCGCCAGCCGCGCATAGCCGCTTCGCGGACATCGACAATCCCTCCCCTCTGTCCCCTTCCTTTGAAAAGGGCGGGGCTTTTTCGGTGTCGGATCGGCCGAGTTGCATCGGTCCGTTTCCGCGGTTCGGGGCGTGTCATCGTCGTCCGCCGCGGGGCCCGTTCTTCCGCAGGCGGGATTCGCTGCCCTTCGGCCTTCCCTTCTCCGGTTTTGTCGGAAACGGTCGCGGGTTTGTCCTCTATCTCCGATCCGAACGTCTTTTCGGGCGGTTTTGTTTTGTGCAAAAGTAATAAAATATTATCTTTGGCCACAGTATGAGCCGAAAATTCGTTGATAAGCTGGGGCGGCTGAATCCGTTCGGTTCCCGGTGCAAAGAGTTGCCAAAGGCGCTGCCCGTCCATTCGTCGCAACGGTTGGTGCGGGTGTTCGTCGAGGGGTACGAGGACGTCGCCTTCTGGCGGGGCGTCTTCGACCGCTTCACCAACCCCTATCTGCGTTTCGAAATCTCCGTTCCTTCGCGCGAAGACCTGCCCAAGGGCAAGAAGGTGCTGCTCGGAATGATTCCGCAGGCGTCGGACGAACTGTTGCTGTGCGTCGATTCCGATTTCGACTACCTGTTTCATAACTCGACGGAGCAGTCGCGCGAACTGCTCTCTTGCGACCGCATGTTCCACACCTACGCCTACGCCACGGAGAATTACCTCTGCTATGCGCCGTCGCTGCACAACGTCTGCGTGCGCGCCACGAAGAACGATACGCGCATCTTCGACTTCGAGCGGTTCATGGCCGACTACTCGCGCATCATCTATCCGCTCTTTCTGTGGTACGCCTACTCGGCGCAGCAGGAGTCGGAACACATCTTCACGCTGGCCGATTTCCGTGCGTCGGTGCGGCTCAACTTCCTCGAAATCGAACACAACGGGCTGCGGACGCTGGCGTGGCTGCGCCGCAACGTCGCACGCCGAGATCAGGCGTTGCGCGAACGCCATGCCGAGATGATCGAACCGAAACGCGCTTTCGCCGAAAAACTCTTCCGGCGGGGCGTGACGCCGGAGAACACCTATCTTTTCATGCACGGTCACACGCTCATGGACAATGTGGTTATCGTGCTGCTGAACACCGTCTGCGAGAAGTTGCGCGAACTGTCGATCGCCAAGATCACGGCCTCTTCGAAAAAGGGGGTGGCGCTCAAAAACGAGATGTCCAACTACACCAATTCGCTGCGATCGATCCGCGACGTGCTGCTCGACAACGAAAACTATACCGATTGCTTCCTGTTCCGCCGTTTGCAGTGCGACATCGAACGGTATCTGCTGAGCGTATTGGGCGAGAAACGAATGCGCGAGGTCTTCGGCGACGCGATGATCGTCCGCCCCTGACGTGCGGATCGTTCCCCGACGGTCGTGACGGTCGTGCGGAGGGGTTATGCTCAGGGGGCCGTCTGTTGCCGGCCGCCTTTGCAGCGGCAGCCCGTCAGGTGGTCGTTCACGAACCCCGTGGCCTGCAAGAAGGCGTAGCAGATCGTCGATCCGAAGAATTTGAATCCTCTCTTTTTCATGTCCCGGCTCATTGCGTCCGATTCGGGTGAGGTGGCGGGAATCTGGCTCAGGCTCTTGAAATCGTTGACGATCGGCTGCCGGCCGGGAAAGAAGGAGAGCACGTATTCGTAAAAGCTGCCGAACTCTTTCTGAATTGCCCTGAATAGCTTGGCATTGTTGATCGCAGCGGTGATTTTCAATCGGTTGCGGACGATTCCGTCGAATCGCATCAGCCGGTCGACCTCTTCCGGCGTCATCTGCGCCACCCGCTCCGGATCGAAACGGTGGAAGGCCTTGCGGTATCCTTCGCGTTTGCGGAGAATCGTGATCCAGGACAGTCCCGCCTGCGCGCTTTCGAGCACCAGAAACTCGAACAGGATCCGGTCGTCGTCGACGGGTTTGCCCCACTCTACGTCGTGGTACTTGACGTAGAGTTCGTCCGTACCGGCCCAGCCGCAGCGGGCGTTTATCAGATCGTTCATCGTAATTTTTTTCTATTCTGAAACCTATGCAAGTCGCCGTTTGTTACAGCAGCGGTGCGAAGAGCCGTGCGATGCGGTCGCCCAGCCGGTAGTGTACCGAGCGGCGCCGCCACGCTTCGGGATCGATCGGAGTGCACGAGGCGAGGTCTTCGTCGAAGCGCCGGATCGCCTGCCGCACCGTCGCGGAATCGAGCAGCAGCGCCGTCGCCTCGGTGTTGTATTCCAGACTTCGGTAGTCGAAGTTGGCCGTGCCGACCGAGGCGACGCGCTCGTCGGCGATGAGCCGTTTGGCGTGGAGAAATCCGCCGCGGAAGCGGAAGATCTCGACTCCCGCGCCGAGCAGTTCGCCCAGATAGGCGTCCGTGGCGCGGCGGGCGAGCCACACGTCGCTGCGTGCGGGCAGCATCACCAGCACGCGGCACCCGCGCCGCACGGCGCGCAGCAACGCTTCGTAGAGCGCGGGCGGCGGCAGGAAATAGGGCGACGAGATGCGCAGCGTGTGCCGCGCCTCCTCGATGAGCTGCGCGAAGAGATCGGTCAGCGTCGTGCGCGAACGGTCTTCGCGCGTCCATGCGATTTGGAGCGGGGAGCAGGGCAGATCGTCCGCCGGCGCGGCCGCGTAAAGTCCCTCCGACAACGGTTCGCCGCCTTCCAGCGCCCAGTCGGCCGCGAAGAGCCGTTGCAGGTCGTCGACGGCTTCGCCCTCGATGCGCAGGTGTTCGTCGCGCCAGCGCCCCAGCGCGTCGCCGTCGAGGTAACGTTCGGCGATGTTGATACCGCCCACGAATCCCGTGCGGCCGTCGATGACGGCGATCTTGGAGTGGTTGCGCCGGTTGGCGCGCGGCGAGAACCACGGGAACCGCAGCGGCGCGTAGGCGCGCACCTCGATTCCTGCGCCGCGGAGCCGCCTCACGAACCGTTCGGAAAGTTTCCACGAACCGATGGCGTCGTAGAGCAGCCGCACCTCCACGCCGGCACGCGCCTTGCGGACGAGGATGTCGGCGATGGCGTGGCCGATGCGGTCGTCGGCGAAGATGTAGTAGGAGAGATGGATGTAGCGGCGGGCACCCTGCAAGGCGGAGATCAGCGCGGCAAAGGCTTCGCCGCCGTCGTGGAGCTGTTCCACGCGGTTGCGGTAGCGGACGCGCGTCGAACAGCCGTACCACAGCATCCGCTCGATGCCGGCCGCCGGCCGGCTGTCGGTGGGCGGCACGTCCCGCACGGGTTTGCGGTATCCCGCTAGCAGGTAGAACAGGCTGCCGCCGATCGGCAGGAGCACGATGGCCAGCAGCCATGCGATCGCTACCACGGGCGTCTGCTTCTGCCGCAGTACGGCTGCCGCCGAGGGGATTGCCAGCAGGAGATATGCGGTGAGGAAAAGATACATGATCAGGGTCGGTTTTTGGTTCGCGGCATACTCTGTGCCAAAAAATATTTGGAAATTAAGAAATTACTTTTTATCTTTGTGTAGAAAACAGGCTATATGGGGTTCTGATCGCAAGATTGGAATTCTTATTTTTTTGTTGTATTGAAAAACTTTAAAAGGGAGATATTTATTATGGCAAAGGAGATTATTTATCTGACGGCTGAGGGTTACAAAAAACTCAAAGACGATCTCGACCACATGAGGTCGGTCGAGCGTCCGGCGATCTCGGCAGCCATTGCCGAAGCGCGCGACAAGGGCGATTTGTCGGAGAACGCGGAGTACGACGCTGCCCGCGAAGCGCAGGGGCTGCTCGAAATGCGGATCGCCAAACTGGAAGAGACGATCGCCAACGCGCGTGTCATCGACGAATCGAAGATCGACAAGAGCAAGGTGCAGATTCTCTCGCGGGTGACGCTGTTGAACCATACCAACGGGAAGCAGATGTGCTACACGATCGTATCGGAAAACGAAGCGAACCTGCGCGAGGGCAAACTCGCCATCGGTACGCCCATTGCCAAGGCGCTTCTGGGCAAGAAGAAGGGCGATCGGGTGGACGTGGAGGTTCCCGCCGGTACGATCCACTTCGAAATTCTGGATATTTCGATCTGACGCTGCGGTTTTCCCGCCTTCTGCGGGGTCGTCCTTCGGGGCGGCCCCGTCGTTTTTGCGGCACGGGGAGGCGGCGGCGTGCGGCCGGCCGCAGAGCGTGCTGCGTCGGGTGCGGCGGACGGGCGATGCGGGGAGTGCCCTCTCCGCGGCGAAAGGCCCCGTAGCCCCGATACCGCGGACGCCGGGTCTGCGGCGCTCTGCGCGGGATTGCCCGACGGCCGGCGTTCTCCGCACCGCACGGAGGCGCGGAGGCTGAACGGGTACGAGGGTCGGCGTTGTTGTCATCGTTCGATTCGAATAGTTGTCCGGCCGTGTGCCGGTGCGTTAACCTTGTTGCGTTGCGACGGGCAGCCTGCCGGATCCGCTACCTGTGGAAACGCAGCGGCGGCCCGTTACAGGTTGCGTTCGACGAAGGAGATCATCCGCTGGCGGATCTGCCGCGTGTAGTCGGGCTGCATCGAGTGGTTCTGGTCGGGGTAGATCATCAGATCGAACTCCTTGCCTGCGTCGGTCAGTGCGCGGATCATCTCCGCCGAGTTCTGGAAATGGACGTTGTCGTCGGCCGTGCCGTGGATCAGCAGCAGCCGCGTGCGGTCGTCGCGCAGCAGCGGCGCCAGCATGAGCGGTGCGTTTTCGTTGTACCCTGCGGGATTCTCCTGCGGCAGGCCGTTGTAGAGCTCGCTGTAAATCGTGTCGTAGTAACGCCACGAGGTGACGGGCGCCACGGCGACGGCCGCCTTGAACAGCCCGTCGCCTTTGCAGGCGCACGAAAGGGCCATGAAGCCGCCGTACGACCAGCCGTAGATGCCGATGCGCTCGGCGTCGATCCACGGCTGCGCGGCCATGTAGCGTGCCGTCGACAGCTGGTCTTCGACTTCGAGACGCCCCAGCTGGCCGTAGGTGCTCTTCTTGAACGCCTCGCCGCGGTAGCCCGTGCCGCGGCCGTCGGTAGCCACTACCACGTAGCCCCGCTGTGCCAGCACGTCTTCCCAGTCGAGTTTCCAGCGGTTCTGCACCGTCTGCGAGCCGGGCCCCGAATACTGCGTCAGCAGGCAGGGGTAGCGGCGTGCGGGATCGAACCCTGCGGGGCGGACGATGTAGCCGCCCAGCGTGTCGCCGCGTTCGGTCGTGAAGGTGAAGAACTCCTTGCGCGGCAGACGGATGCTGTCGGCCAGACGGCGCAGGGCGGCGTTGTCGGCCACGGTGCGCACGGTGCGTCCCCGGGCGTCGCAGATCTCCACCCGCCCCGGATCGTCGGCCGACGAGAAGGTCGAGATGTAGTAGCGCATTCCGGCGCTCGGAGCGATCGTATGGAACCCCTTGTCGGGCGTGAGCAGGCGTTTGTGCCGTCCCTTGTAGTCGACGGCGTAGAGGTTGCGTTCGAGCGGCGACCGCTCGGTCGAGGTGTAGTAGACCGCGCGGTCGTCGGCTCCGACGATGCCGGTCACCTCCCAGCGCCCTTCGGTGAGCGCCCGCAGCGGTTCGCCGGGCTCGCCGAGGTAGAGGTGCATCCAGCCCGTCGCCGTCTCCTGCATAATGAGGAAGCGGCGTCCGCCGTCGATCCAGCGGAACGAACGGTCGGTTTCGTGGGCCACATAGCGGGGCGAACGCTCGCGGTAGATCGTCTGCTGCTCCGCCTGCGGCGCCGTGAGCGCGTCGGCCGCCAGTCGGCGGAAGACGATCTGCTGCTGACGGCGGTCGCGGGTCTCGTACCACAACTCCCCGCGCGGCGTCCAGCCGATGCGGGGAATGTATTGCGTGGTGTCGGCGCCGGTGTCGACCTTCGTCGTGCGGCCCGTTTCGAGGTCGAAGACGTGGAGCGTCACCACCGAATTGGCGTCGCCCGCCTTGGGGTATTTGAAGTCGTAGGCGCGGTTGTAGAGCGCGCCGTCGTAGCGCATCATCTCGAAGAGCGGCACGCGCGACTCGTCGAAACGCAGGTAGGCGATGCGCCGCGAGTCGGGCGAGACGGCGAAGGCGCGCGTGAAGCCGAACTCCTCCTCGTAGACCCAGTCGGTCGTGCCGTTGATCGTCTCGTTCCAGCGGCCGTCGCGGGTGATCTGCCGCGTGCCCTGCCGTTCGATATTGTAGACATACAGGTTGTTGCGGCTCGAAAAGACGATGTTGCGGCCGTCGGGCGTGAAGACGGCGTCGCGCGGGGAGGGGATGCCGAGCAGAATCTCGCGCAGGCGCCGGCCGTCGTAGTAGAGGTAGTGCGTGGTGAACGAGTGGCGATAGATCGGTTCGGCGCCGTCGGCCACGAGCACTCCGCCGTCCGGAGCGATCGCATAGTCGGCTATGTCGAGCCTGCGGCTGCCGGCGTCGCACCACGTGCCGGTGGCGCGGTCGAGCGAATCGAGGGCCACGGCGCCCTCCTCCGCGGCTGCGGGCAGCAAGGCCGTGCCCGCGTCGTCGACGGCATAGCGGTGGCGGAAGATGTTGCCGTCGCGGATCGTGGTGTAGTGTTCGCCGTCGGCCGTGGGGCGGATGCCCGCCAACTGTGCCGGACGGAAGCGTCCGTCGGCGATGTCGTCGTAGTCGAACGCCTGTGCAGCGGCCGTCGAGCAGGCCAGCAGCGCAAGGAAAAGGGTCGGTAATTTCGATATTCGCATGTCGTATTCTCTTTTTTTGTTCGGCGTACCCGCGGACGGGCGTCCGGTCTGCGAACGCCGCCGTGCGCGCCGTTATTGTTCGTGTAGCAGGCTGTCGATCGCCTCGGTGATCGTGCGGTCGCTCTCGGCGGGGGTATAGCCGCGGAAGGCGTGGCGCACGCGCCGTTCGGCGTCGACGAGCAGGTAGACGGGCACCGCCCGGTCGGGCAGGTAGGCGTCTACCGTTTCGTCCGTTCCGGCCAGCATCGGGTAATTGATCCGGTTGCGCCGCACGTAGACGCCGATCGAGCGGAGCGGCGTGCCCCACGTTTCGATTGCGACCACACCGACGTCGGCGGGGGTGTAACGCTCTTCGAGCGAGCGCAGGAAGGGGATCGAGGCGTGGCAGGGGCCGCAGCCGATGCCGGTGAACTGGATGAGCAGCACGCGGCTGCGCAGGTCGCCGAGCGATACGGCCGTCGAATCGGCGTCGACGAGCGTCCAGTCGGGCGCCTGCCGGCCCACGATGTCGTAGGGCTTCTTGGCTTGGTTCCGCAGCTTGCGCTTGCGCAGCATGTAGCCGTCGGGGTAATACGCTTCCAGCCGGAGCGGCGCTTGCGGCTCGTAGTCGATGCGCACGTCGAAGACCGAGTCGACGGTGATCTGGTGCGTCTGTTCGCGCCGCAGTTTGCGGGGCATCCGCTCGCTGTCGAAGACGATTTCGTAGGCCGAGTGCTCCGCTTCGGGAAACAGTTCGCGCGGCGGGCGGTTGTAGTAGGGGCGGCCCCAGAATTCGACTACGCAGTCTCGATCGATGTCCAGGCGCAGGCGGTATCCGTCGCCGCAGGGGGTGAACTCGGTGCGGATCGGATCGGAGGTGGTGAGCACGTAGCGCAGGATGGCCTCCGCCCGGCAGAAAAAGGTCATGTCCGTCAGGCGGTAGGGCGCTCGGGGAATCGAGAAGTCGTCGATGACCACTTCGCGCCTGTCGTGGTCGAGATCGACGGCGATCGTTCCGTCGTATCCTCCGTCGATGCGTGTCGTGTCGTCGGCGTTGTAATAGGAGAGGTAGCTGTGGCGCAGCGTCGTGTCGGCGCGGTTGCGCTGCTCGACGTAGTAGCGCAGGTAACGTCGGGGAATCGTGTCGCCCGGGAGATAGCTCTCCGAACTTCTCCAGTAGGCGACCCGTTCGATGCGTTCGAGTTGCGAAAGGGCCTTTTCGAGATAGGCCGACTGCTCCGTCCGGCAGCCCGTGCCGAGCAGCGGAAGCACGAATAGGAGGCAGATCGGTTTCATGGTTCGGAAAGCCGGGTGGTCGGGAGCAGTCAGATGTCCTCCACGTCGAAGTCGTAGTCCAGGCGTTTGCCCGTGACGAACTTCGAGTTGTCCATCTTGGTGTTGAACTGGTCGACCGTCACGCGCTTGGCGTCCTCGTAGGGAGGCGTCAGCAGGTCGAAGTCCAGCGAATAGGCGATCGCCGTTTCGAGGATTCCGACGAGCGCTTCGCGCGTAATGGCGGCGCGGCCGAAGGCGATCGGGCGCATCGAGGTCTGGCGTTTCCCCTCGACGAAGTAGCACCGTTCGCGGTTGATGAAGATGCGGCCGATCAGGTAGCCTTCGTCGGCGTTGCGGTTGAACTTGAACGAGTCCGACAGGAAGTTGTAGATGTCGATGATCCCGCAGTAGGAGTTGTCGCGGTCGGCCTGCACGTAGGGGCTCTGCCAGACGAGGTGGTTGGCGTCGAATTCGAAGACGTCGGTGTGCATCCGGAAGATCAGCAGGTCGCTGGCCACCTGGAACTGCGTTTCGAACTTGCCGCGGTCGCGGTATTCGATCCGCACGCGGCGGTCGATGCGGCCGTCGAGTTCGTCGTCCCACTCGGACGACATTTCGAACAGGATGTCTTTCAGTTCGTTGAACGTGGCGAACGTGTTGTCGAAGACCTGCTGTTTGAGGCTCGATTTGCGAACGATGGTTTCGAGGATTTTCGCTCGTAGCGGTGAAGGGTCCATCGGATTGTGAAATTAAAAATTTAAGCGTTGAAAATTAAAATCTTTTCGCACTTGCCGTAAATTATGCGTCGCGCCGTTCGCGCGGGGCCTTCCGGCCTGCCGCGGCTGCCGTTTCCGGCGCGGGCCGCATGTGTTGGGTCCGCGCCGGAAAGGTACCGTCTACCGGATGCGCAGTGTCTGGCCGCTGCGCAGCGCGGCGCCCGCTTTGAGTCGGTTGAGTTTGCGCAGCGACTTTTCGCGCAGCGCATAGCTCTGGGCCACCGACGCGACGGTCTCGCCCTCGGTGACGATGTGATGGCGGGCGTTGCCCTCCCAGCGTTTCTGCTTGCGGTCGATGTAGATCTGCTCGCCGCGCACGGGCTGCGCCTTGCCTTTCAGGTCGTTGAACTTGCGCAGGTTCCTCGCCGAGATGCAGAAGGTCTCTGCGAGCGATTCGAACGTGTCGCCCTCCTTGGCGACGATGTAGTTCACGCCGTTGGTGACATAGATGTTGTATCCCTTGTAGGCGTTGATCGTCACGCGGAAATCGTCGGGATCGATCCGCTCTTCGTTTACGGGCGTCAGGGGATTCACGCTGCTTCCGGCCTCGAAGCCTTCCACGGCCTGCTCGGCGCGCGAGCGGTTGCGCGCCGCGTAGAGCGCTTCGCCCTGCGGGCGGTCGAGCAGGTAGAGCTGCGTCTCCTCGATGATGCGGCACAGCCGCTGCGCATAGTCGGGCGCGGTAGCGTAACCGGCCGCCTTCAATCCGCGCGCCCAGCTGCGGTAGTCGTCGGCGGGGTAGACGAAGAGCGAGTCGTAGCGCGGCTGCGAATCCAGAAAACGGGCATGATCCTCGTACGAGGCTTCGACCGAGCCGTAGGCGCGGAAACATTCGCCGCGGGCGTCGTCGTCGTGGAAGACGCGCCGTCCCGTCCAGTCGCTTTTGCACTTGATGCCGAAATGGTTGTTCGACGAACGCGACAGCGCGCTGTTGCCGCAGTCGGATTCCAGAATGCCCTGCGCCAGCGTGATGCTGGCCGGAATGCCGTAGCGTTCCATGTGCGCCACGGCGATGTGCTTGTAGCGGTCGATGTACTCCTCGCGGGTCTGGCGCGTCTGCGCATGGAGGGCGCCGAACCCCGAAAGGAATAAAATCGCGACGAGTATTGATTTTTTCAAAATTAATCGTTACATTTGTGTATAGTGAAACAAAGATAGCGATTTCTTTCGAGAATTACAACTAATGAAATGAAAGTTATGTTTACGGAAAATGCGAACCGGATCTTCAATCGTGCGATCGACGATTACCACCGTTTCGACGATGTGGATCATCCGGTCGAGAACCCCTTCGACGAGGGTTCGCTCGATCATCTGCTCTATATGAAGAACTGGGTGGATACGGTGCAGTGGCATCTGGAGGATATCATCCGCGATCCGCAGATCGATCCCGTCGAGGCGCTGGCGATCAAGCGCCGCATCGACAAGTCGAATCAGGTGCGCACCGACATGGTGGAGTACATCGACTCCTATCTGCTGGACAAATACAAGGCGGTCGTGCCGCAGTCCGACGCGCGTCTCAATACCGAAACGCCGGCGTGGGCGATCGACCGGCTGTCGATTCTGGCGCTGAAAATCTACCACATGCGTCAGGAGACGCAGCGCAGCGACGTGGACGAGGCGCACCGCGACGCCTGCCGCAAAAAGCTCGACGTGCTGCTTTCGCAGCAGGTCGACCTGTCGCGTGCGATCGAGGAGCTGATCGAGGACATCGAGGCGGGGCGCAAGTATATGAAGACCTACAAACAGATGAAGATGTACAACGATCCGGCATTGAATCCGGTGCTCTATGGCGCTAAGAAATAGAAAGTTGCCGCGACATATTCTGGTGATCCGCAATTCGGCGATGGGCGATGTGGCGATGGTGCCGCACGCCCTTCGCGCATTGCGCGAAGCGTACCCCGACGTTCGCGTTACGGTGCTCACGCGGCCGCTCTTCAAGCCTTTCTTCGCGGGGCTGGACGTCGATTTTCTGGAAGCCGACTACGCAGGCCGCCACAAGGGGGTGCTCGGGTTGCTGCGTCTGGCCGGCGAGGCGCGGCGGCGGGGAATCGACGCCGTGGCCGACATGCACGGGGTGTTGCGTTCGCGCATCGTCGGCCTGCTGCTCCGGCTGCACGGAATGCCGGCGGCGCGCATCGACAAGGGGCGTATCGAGAAGTGGTTCCGGCTGGGGTGTACGAATCCGGCCGCCTCGCCGCTCAAACATACCGTCGTGCGTTATTGCGACGTGCTGCGCCGTCTGGGCTTCGTCTTCGACGATCCGCAGCCTGCGGCGAAGCCGGTACGGCCGAATCCGTTCGGGGAGAAAAAAGGAGTGTGGATCGGCTTCGCACCCTTTTCGGCGCAGGCGGGCAAGACCTACCCCGAAGATTTGGCAGCCGGACTGGTCGCCGGACTGAGCGCCCGCTACGACCGCGTCTTCATCCACAGCGGAGGCGGCGGCGAAGCGGCCTTCGCCGAACGTATGGAGCGCGAACATCCCAATGTCACGGCGCTTTGGGGGCGCGTCCGTTTTGCCGGAGAGCTGGATCTGATCGCCAATCTCGACTGTGTCGTTTCGATGGACTCGCTGGCGATGCACATGGCCTCGCTGGTGGCCACGCCCGTCGTATCGGTGTGGGGCGCCACGCATCCCGCGCTGGGCTTTCTGGGTTACGGTTGTCCGCCGGAGGGGGTGGTGCAGCTCGACCTGCCGTGTCGTCCCTGTTCGGTCTACGGACAGCGGCGCTGCAAGTTCGGCGATTACCGCTGTATGCGCATTCCGCCGCAGGCCGTTCTCGACCGTGTGGAGGAGTGCTTGTCGATCCGTCGGGCGGAGGAAGCCGGCCGTTGAGGCCGGCGGGTTCGATTGCCTCGTGCCGAAAGATAATGATCTAATGAAAACACGAATTTTCCTCTTTCTGACGCTCGGCGCCCTTCTGGCGGGGTGTAGGAATAGCGCGACGGCGCCGAAGAGAGTACGCCTGAACGTCGAGATGAGCGTGTCGGCCGGAAATCGCGCGGCATTGCTGGAAAACCTTCTGCTGTTTGCCGAGGCGTCAAGGGCCGAACCGGGGTGCATCGGCTACGAGATCTACGAGAACAGCCGCGATTCGTCGCGCATCCTGATTTTCGAGACGTGGCGGGACGCCGCGTCGCTCGAAGCGCATCAGCAGACGGAGCATTTCCGCCTGCGTGCGCCGCGCAACCGCGAACTCTCCGAGACGTCGGTGCTCAGCCGGTTCGAGTTCTGACGTCCGCGCGCTCCGTGCGGTCCGGAATGACAAGAGCCCTCGCAGCGCATGCTGCGAGGGCTCTTGTCGTCGGGGGCGGGCGATCAGTATTTCACCTTGATCCACGGAGCTTTCTCCGCCAGCCAGCCTTTGACCTCGATCGGTACGTCGGTGCACATGTAGTCGCAGCCCAGGTAAGCGCCGAGCATGAAGTCCTCGACCGACTGGCCGGGCCACAGGCTGACGATCAGCCCCTCCTTGTGCGCCTTCTTCACCGCCTTGCGGCTCGTGCCGTCCATCGTTGCGCCCATGCGCTTGATGCCCATGGCCTTGCAGAGGTCGATCGTCTCGTCGTTGCAGGGCTTCGAGGTGATGAGCAGCAGATCGACGCCCGGATGCTTGGCTTGCAGGTAACGCAGGCCGCGGTAATCTCCCGAGGTGAAGACGAAGGTCGCGTCGGCCGGTTTGACGGCCATGACCGCGTCGTAGAGCTTGTCGCAATAGGCATGGAGCCGCTCTTCGGGATAGAGCGCCTCGGGTTTGGTCTTCATCTCGAATTCGACGTAGAGGCCCTCTTTGCCTTCGAGGAATTCGAGCAGTTCGTCGAGGAACATCATCTTGTTGCCCTGCTTGGTCGCCAATTGGCGGATTTCGGCCTCGGTCTTCTCCTCGACGGTTCCCGTGCCGTCGGTCGTGCGTTCGAGCGAACTGTCGTGGGTGATGACCAGCGCACCGTCGCGGGTCATGCGGATGTCGGTCTCGAAGCCGCGGTAGCCGGCGTCGTAGCTGGCCTGGAAGGCCGAAAGGGTGTTTTCATCGTGTTCCATGCGTCCGCCGCGGTGCGAGAAGAGACGGATCTCCTGCTCCTGAGCCGAGGCGTCGAGCGTCGCGGCCATGCAGGCGGCCAGTGCGATCAAACGGATAGCTTTCATCGAATTTGAATTTAGGTTATGTAAGTTCTCGAATATCATGGATGATCGTTCGCCCGTGACGGCGGGATTCACCCTTTTCGGGAATACCGCGTGCCGGGAGCGACGAACAAAAGTAGCGTTTTTTTTCGGTTTTGCAAACGCCGACGTCCGATTCCTTTCGATTCCCTTTCATTTTCTTCCGGCCGGTACGCCTTCCGTTTGCGGGGAGACGAAAACCGGAGCCTTTCGGAGGCTCCGGTCGTGTGTCGGGCGGAGGAACGTGTCCGGTCAGTATTTCACCTTGATGTAGGGGGCGTTCTCCGCCAGCCAGTTCTTGACGCGGATGGGCACGTCGGTGCACATCAGGTCGCAGCCCAGATAGGCGCCGAGCATGAAATCCTCGACCGACAGGTCTGGCCACAGGATGACGGTCAGCCCCTCCTTGTGCGCCTTCTTCACCGCCTTGCGGCTCGTGCCGTCCATCGTGCAGCTCAGGCGCTTGATGCCTACGGCCTTGCTGAAATCGATCGTCTCGTCGCAGCAGGGTTTGCCCGTGATGAGCATCAGCTCGGCGTCGGGATGGTTCATCTGCATGTAGCGCAGCGCACGGTAGTCGCTCGATGTGAAGACGAACTGCGCGTCGGCCGGCTCGGCCGCCTTCACCATGCGGTAGAGTTCGTCGCAGTATCGGGCCAGCCGTTCCTCGGGGTAGAGCGCCGCGGGGTGGGTCTTCATCTCGAACTCGACGTAGAGGCCCTCTTTGCCTTCGAGGAATTCGAGCAGTTCGTCGAGGAAGAGCACCTTGTTGCCCTGCTTGGTGCGCAGTCGGCGGATTTCGGCCTCGGTCTTCTCCTCGACGGTTCCCGTGCCGTCGGTCGTGCGTTCGAGCGAACTGTCGTGGGTGATGACCAGCGCACCGTCGCGGGTCATGCGGATGTCGGTCTCGAAGCCGCGGTAGCCGGCGTCGTAGCTGGCCTGGAAGGCCGAAAGGGTGTTTTCATCGTGTTCCATGCGTCCGCCGCGGTGCGAGAAGAGACGGATCTCCTGCTCCTGAGCCGAGGCGTCGAGCGTCGCGGCCATGCAGGCGGCCAGTGCGATCATTCGGATCTTGTTCATTTCGATCGAAGGGTTTGGTTTGTAGTTTTTCGGTTGCCGCAGGGTCTCTAACGGCCGTCGCCCATTCGTTTTCGCGCCCACTCCATCACGTTGGCGGGGGCGCGGCGGTGCATCAGTTCGTTCCGCATGAAGTCCATGTAGGGCTCCGCATGACGGAAAAACCTCTGGTAGCCCTTGCAGAGATAGTTCAGCCCGGGTTCGCCTTCGCGCGTGCGTTCGAAACGGTTGCGGGGGCACTCGCCGTTGCAGGCGAACAGGTAGCGGCAGCGGCGGCACTGCGTGGGCAGCGCCCGCAGTTTGGCGTCGCCGAAGGCCGTCTGGCGCGGGCCGCGCATCAGCTCCGTGAGCGGTGTTTCGAGGATGTTTCCCAGCTTGTATTCGGGGAAGACGAAGTGGTCGCAGGCGTAGAGATCGCCGTTGAACTCCAACGCCCCCGCATGACCGCAGTTCTTCGAGAGCGTGCAGACGCCCGGCGCTTCGCCCACCCAGTTGGCCAGCGTGGCGTCGAACAGCTGCACGAAGATACGCCCCACGTCGCCGACGACCCACTCGTCGAACAGCGCGCAGGTGAAGCGTCCCCACTGTTCGGGCGTGACCGAAAAATCGGCCAGCGGGGCGCCGGCGTCGGCTGCCGAGGCGAGCTGTCGGCCGTCGTCGTGCGGCAGGATGCGTTCCACGACGGGGGTGAATTGCAGGAACCGGCAGCCGATCGAGCGGAAGAACCGGTAGAATCCCGCGGGATCGTCGGCGTTGCGGCGGTTGACTACGGCCAGCGCGTTCCACTCCACGCCGTGTTTCTGCAACAGCGCCACGCCCCGCATCACCGCCTCGAACGTGGGGCCTCCCTGCCGGTCGCGGCGGTAGAGGTCGTGCGCCTCGGGCGGTCCGTCGAGCGAGATTCCCACCAGCCAGCCGTTTTCGCGAAAGAACTCGCACCACGCATCGTCCAGAAGCGTGCCGTTGGTCTGGATGCTGTTGTCGATCTGCCGTCCGTCGGCGTAACGCCGTTGCAGTTCGACCACGCGGCGGTAGAAGTCGCGCGAACGCAGCAGGGTTTCGCCTCCGTGCCATGCGAAGGATACGGCGTCGCCCGCCTGTGCGGCGATGTAGTCGCGGATGAAGCGTTCGAGCAGTTCGTCGCTCATCGTCTGCGCGGGTGCGGCGGGGTAGAGGCTGCTCTTTTCGAGGTAGTAGCAATAGGTGCACCGCAGGTTGCAGCGCGCACCCGCGGGTTTGGCCATTACATAGAAGGGCCGCACGTATTGCCGGTATGAGAGTATTTCGTCCATTGCGGTGTCAGCGTCGGTTTGTCGCACCTCCCTTCGGAGGAGCTATTCGGCCGTCCGGCCCTTCGCGGCGAAGACGGAGCCTTCGCATGCGGTCGGCCTGCCGGTCAGACTTCGGGGATCTCCATTTTGAAAAGCGGATTTTCCGGCTCGGTATGCGAGGCGCGGATGAATTCCCACATCCGGGCCACCACGTCGGGGTGGTCGGCCGCCACGTCGTGCTCTTCCAGCAGGTCGTGCCGCACGTCGTAGAGTTCGAGCTGCGTATTTCCCTCCTTGACCTTGCGCAGCAGCCCTTTCCAGTCGCCCCAGCGCACGGCGACCCATCCCTTGCCGCCGGGGAATTCCCAGTAGAGGTAGTCGTGTTCCTGCTGGCGGCGCTCCTTGCCGCGGATCGTGGGCCACAGCGAGATGCCGTCGGTCGGGGGCGTTTCGACGCCGGCGATGTCGCACAGCGTGGGCATCACGTCGGGGAAGTAGCCGACGTGTCCGTTCACGTGCGGCCGGTCGATGCGGTCGCCCCACGCCACGATGAAGGGCATCCGGATGCCGCCTTCGCGCAGCGACGATTTGCCCCATCCCTTGCCGCTGCGGAAGGGATGCGCGCTCTGGAACCATTCGGTCGAGGAGCAGGAGTTCGACGCCGGCCCGTTGTCGCTCGTGACGACGATGATCGTGTCGTCCCAGATGCCCAGCCGCTTCAATTCGGCCACCAGCCCGCCGACCTGCCGGTCGAAATAGGTGATCATCGCGGCGTAGGTGGCGTGCGGCCAGCGCGAGGGGAAATACCCCTTGCCTTCGATCGGCGCTTCGTCGCCGAACTTCTCGACGTAGTACTGCACCATCTCGTCGGGAGCCTGCATCGGGCTGTGCGGGATGGGCGTCGTCCACATCAGGAAGAAGGGCCGTTCGCGGTTTTCGTTCACGAAGCGCAGCACGCGGTCGTACATGATGTCGGGGCTGTACGTCTGCTGCGTATATTTGTCGTAGCTGTGCGGGTCGAGCGGATCGGCGCCCTCGTCGAGCGGCGTGCCCGGGGGCAGCAGCTCGTTGTCCAGATAGATGCGGCGGTCGTTCTCCCAGAGGAAAGGCGGATAGTAGCAGTGCGCCTGTCGTTGGCAGATGCAGCCGAAATATTCGTCGAAGCCCATCTTGTTGGGCGTACTCTCGGTGGCGGGGCCGCCGACGCCCCACTTGCCGATCATCGCCGTGCGGTAGCCGCCCTGCCGCATCACCGAGCCGAGCGTCGGCGTGCCCGCTTTGAGCGGGGCCTGTCCTTCGAGCGTCGAGTCGCGCAGCATCGCTTCGTGGTTCCACACGTCGCCGCGCGCGGTCATCTCGTCGTTGGCGCGGATCTGGGCGTGTCCCGTGTGCATGCCCGTCAGCAGGCCGCAGCGGGCGGGCGACGAGAGCGGCGCGGCCGAATACATGTCGGTGAAGCGGATGCCGCGTGTTGCCAGCGAGTCGATGTTGGGCGTTTCGATGCGCGTTTGGCCGTAACAGCCGAAATCGCCGTAGCCGGCGTCGTCCATCAGGATGAAGATCACGTTGGGCTTGCGTTCGGGCGTCTTGTCGCACGAAACGGCCGTCAGCGCGGGGACGGATGCGGCCCCCAGGACGAGTGCGCGGGAGAGGGTGGAAGTTTTCATTTCGGGTTTCTTTTTCGGGAAGTTTTTAGTAGTCTTGTTGCTTTTCGTTTGCAAATATAGTCTTTTCAGGTGAAAAAGAGCTTCTCTTCCCGAAAACTTATAATTTTCTCACCGACCGGCAGACGATCAGCGAAGGCGGCAGACGCCGTTGCTCCTCCCCGCCGGTTTCGCCCGCGATCCGTTGCAGGAGAATTTCCATCGCCTGCGCGCCGATCTCGTCGCTGGGCTGGCCGACGCGGGTGACGGCGGGGTCGAGGTAGTCGAGGTAGTCGTAGTTGTCGAACGAGACGAGCGAGATGTCGTCCGGAATGCGCAGTTTCATTTCGCGCACGGCTTTGAGCGCACCCAGCAGAATCGTGTTGCTCAGCGCGAAGATGGCCGTGGGCCGCTGTCGGACGTGCAGCGCCCGCAAGGTCTGTTCGTACCCGTTGCGGATCGAGAACCCGTCGCCCGTGACGCGGGCGTAGGCGCTCAGCCCGTTGTCTTCGAGCGCCTGCCGGTAGCCCCGCACGCGGTCGGCCGACGGGATCGAGTGGCGCACGCCCTGGATGCAGAGGATCCGCCGGTGGCCTCGGTCGATGAGGTGCTGCGTCGCCTCGCGGCCGCCCCGCAGGTTGTCGGTCACCACGTAGGGCAGCGACGTCTTCGCGAAGTGGCGGTCGATGCAGACGACGGGCGTCTGGCGCGCGGTCGCTTCCAGAAAGGCGGGGTCGTCGCCCGCCGGGGCGATCAGGATGCCGTCGACCTTGCGCGACAGAAGCGAACGGACTCCCTCGCGTTCGTTGCGTTCGTCCTCCGACGTGTCGATCAGGATGACTTTGTAGCCCTTCGCCCGCGCTTCGTGGACGATGATGCTGGCGATATGGGCGAAATAGGGGTTGTCGATGCTGGGGATCAGCAGACCGAGCGTGTCGGTACGGCTGGTGCGCAGCCCTTTGGCCAGCAGGCTGGGCGTGTAGTTGCAGCGTTCGGCCTCGCGCGCGATGAGCGCGACGGTCTTCTCGCTGATACGGTATTTGGCGGCCTGTCCGCTCAGTACGCGGGAGACGGTCGAAACCGAAAAGCCGGTGCGTTGCGCGATGCTGATGAGGGTCTCTTTCGACATAGGCGGGTCTATTTCGAGACAAAGTTAGAAAAATATGTGAAAAACAGGGCCGCGATTTTGTTTTTTTACTTTTCGTTTTTACTTTTGCAGAACTTGCACAAACGTTTGCGTTGAAGCTGGACGGCTGTTTTGCGGGATGATGACCGCGGTTGTCCGCACGCCGGATGCGGAGCGTTTGAACCTGAAACTTTACTAACTAACCGATTTGTTCGATTTATGGGAAAAATAGTGGTGATCGGCAGCGCCAATACCGATTTGGTGGTGAAGACCGACCGGATGCCTTCGCCGGGCGAAACGATTCTCGGCGGCAGCTTCATGATGTCAGGCGGCGGCAAGGGGGCCAATCAGGCCGTCGCGGCTTCGCGGCTGGGTGGCGAAGTGACCTTCGTGGCGCGCGTGGGGAACGATCTGTTCGGCGAGCGTGCACTCGCGGGCTACCGCGCCGAGCGGTTGGACGTGCGCCATGTGACGCGCGACGCAACCGTGCCGTCGGGCGTGGCACTGATCTGCGTCGATGGGGCGGCCGAGAATTCGATCGTCGTGGCCCCGGGCGCCAACGAGCGTTTGTCGCCGGAGGACGTCGACCGGGCGGAGGCCGAGATCGCGGCGGCGGATTTCGTCGTGTTGCAGCTCGAAATTCCGCTGCCTGCGGTGATGCGTGCGGCCGAGGTGGCCGAGCGGCACGGCGTGCGGGTGATCCTCAATCCCGCCCCTGCGACGGCGATCCCCGACGAGCTGCTGCGGCGCTGCTACCTGCTTACGCCCAACCGCGGGGAGTGCGCCATGCTCACGGGAATGCCCGTAGCCGATGCGGCCGGTGCGGAGCGGGCGGCCGATGCATTGTTGGCGCGCGGCGTGCGGCACGTGGTGGTGACGCTCGGCAGCGAGGGTGCACTCGTCAAGGGGGCGGAGAGCTGCGAACGGGTGGCGGCACGGAGGGTCGAGGCGGTCGATACGACGGGTGCGGGCGACACCTTCAACGGTGCGCTGGCCGTGGCGCTTTCCGAAGGGCGTCCGCTCTCGGAGGCGGTGCGTTTCGCCACGGCGGCTTCGGCGATCGCCGTCACGCGCATGGGCGCCCAAAGCGCCGTTCCGATGCGCGAAGAGGTCGATGCACTGCTGGCGGAGGTCTGACTACGATGCACGTGCGAAGCGTGCGGCGGGGCTGTGATCGGATCCCGATGTCGAAAATAAACGAGATCCGGCGAATTTCAGAATTTGAAATTCGCCGGATTCTCATTGCCGAAGTCGCGGACCCGCGTCCCGACGGCATCCCGACCTACTCGAACCGCTCCATCACGCGCTCCATCTTGGCGCGGATGCGGTCGTTGCAGAGATTGCCGATACTCCCTTCGTGGGTGTGGCGCACCTCGCGCGTGGGCCGGTACGTCCCCGCCTGCACCTGCTCGCCCACGCGGCGGTAGGCCTCGCGGAACGGCACGCCCTGCAACACCAGCCGGTTGACGTCCTCCACGGTGAAGAGGTAGTCGTAACGCGCATCGTCGAGGATATTCTCCCGCACGCGGATATGCTGCAACATGAAATCGCACATCGCAAGGCATTCGGCCAGCGTCGCGGTGGCAGGAAAAAGGATGTCCTTCAACAGTTGCAGATCGCGGTGGTAGCCCAGCGGCAGGTTGGTCACGAGCAGCGCGATCTCGTTGGGAACGCCTTGCAGGCGGTTGCACTTGCCGCGCATGATCTCGAAGACGTCGGGATTCTTCTTGTGGGGCATGATGCTCGATCCGGTGGTCAGCTCGTCGGGGAACGACACGAAGCCGAAGTTCTGGCTCATGTAGAGGCACACGTCCATGGCGAAGCGCCCCAGCGTGGCGGCCACGGCGGCCACGGCCGCGGCGGCGGCGCGTTCGCTCTTGCCGCGGCTCATCTGCGCCGCCACGACGTTGTAGTTCAGGTCGGCGAACCCCAGCAGCCGCGTGGTCATCGTCCGATCCAGCGGGAACGACGAGCCGTAGCCGGCCGCCGACCCCAGCGGATTCTGATTGGCCACGTCGTAGGCGGCCGCCAGCAGTCGCATGTCGTCCACCAGCGTCTCGGCATAGGCGCCGAACCACAACCCGAACGACGAGGGCATCGCCACCTGTAAGTGCGTATAACCGGGCATCAGCACGTCGCGGTAGCGTTCGCTCAGCTCCTGCAATCGGTCGAAGAGCGTGCGCACGCGGTGCGCCGTCTGCCACAGTTCGTCGCGCAGGAAGAGTTTCAGGTCGACCAGCACCTGATCGTTGCGCGAGCGGCCGGCGTGGATCTTCTTGCCCACTTCGCCCAGACGCCGCGTGAGCAGCAGTTCGACCTGCGAGTGGACGTCCTCCGTCCCCTCCTCGATCTCGAACCGCCCCTCCTCGATCTCGCTTCGGATCTGTTCCAGCCCCGCCAGCAGGGTCTTCAACTCGTCGGCCGTCAGCAGGCCGATGTGTTCCAACATCCGGATGTGGGCCATCGACCCTTCGACGTCGTACCTGGCCAGCCGCATGTCGAGCTGACGGTCGTCGCCCACCGTGAAACGTTCGATCATCTCGTCGGGTTCGAAACCCTTGTCCCATAATTTCGCCATCGTCAATATCTTTTCGCCAGTTCGGCAATGTAACGTATGTAACCTTCCACCCCCTGCTCCACTTCGCTGCGGAGCACGTATTCGTCAGCCGTATGCGAGCGCGCCGAATCGCCCGCGCCCATTTTGAGCGACGGGAACGCCATGAGCGCCATGTCCGACGTGGTGGGCGAGACGAAGCGTTCGACGCCGAGCGCCGCGGCCGCCCCGACCAGCGGGTGTTCGGGCGCGACGGCCGAAGCGCGGATGCGCGTCGAGCGCGGCACCGCTTCCGAACGCATGTGCCGGCGCACGATCTCGACCGTCTCTTCGTTCGTATAGGCGTCGGTCGTGCGTACGTCCACCACGAAGCGGCACTCGGCCGGCACGACGTTGTGCTGCGTCCCCGCCTCGATCTGCGTGGCCGTCATGCGGATCGGCCCCAGCAGCGGCGAGCAGCGTTCGAAGCGGTAGCCGCGCAGCCATGCGATGTCGTCCGCAGCGATGTAGAGGGCGTTGATCCCCTCGTCGCGCGCCGCATGGCCGGCGCGGCCGTGCGCCGTGCAGTCCAGCACTACCAGTCCGCGTTCGCCGACGGCCGCCCGCATCCGCGTCGGCTCGCCCACGAGCGCCATGTCGATCGGCCCCAGTGCGGGCAGCAGCGCCCGCGTGCCGTGTTCGCCCATGCACTCCTCCTCGCCCGAGAGGGCCAGCAGCAGGTTGAAAGGCAGCTCTGCATCGTAATAGTGGCGGAAGGCGGCCGTGAGGGCCGCGACCGACGCGCCGGCGTCGTTGGCTCCCAGCCCGTAGAGCCGTTCGCCCTCCCACGTCGCTGCGAAAGGGTCGCGCGTCCACGCCGCCGTGGGACGCACCGTGTCGTGGTGCGAGTTGAGCAGCAGCGTGGGCTTCGCGGCGTCGAAATGCGCCGCGCACGCGTAGACGTTGTTGTACAGCCGCTCGGCGGCGATGCCGTGCGCCGCGAGGTGGCCCGTCAGCAGATCGGCCGTGCGCGCCTCGTCGCGCGACACCGACGGAGTGGCCACCAGCTTTTCGAGCAGTACGACCGCCTCGGCCTGCAATTCATTCAATCTCTCCATAAGCCTCTGCGCAATCGTTTCGTCAACCCCGGATCATGGTGCCGCCCGCGTCGAGCAGCGCCTCGGCCTGCTTGATGACCACGCTCTCCACGCCGCTGGCGACGGCGCGCAGCGCCCCGTCGATCTTGGGCAGCATCCCCGCGCTGATCGCCCCTTCGGCACGCAGCGCGGCGTAGGTGTCGGGCGTGATTTCGGCGATGACGCTCCGTTCGTCCTCCACGTCGCGCAGCACCCCCGCCTTCTCGAAACAGAAGACGAGCTGCGTCGGCGCGATGCGCGAAGCGGCGACCGCCACGGCCGACGCCACGCTGTCGGCGTTCGTATTGAGCAGCGTTCCCCGCCCGTCGCACGTGATGGCCGAGAAGATGGGCGTCAGCCCCGCATCGAGCAGCGTGCGCAGCAATTCGACGTTCACGCCCCCCTCGGCGATGTCGCCCACATAGCCGTAGTCGACGGCTCCGGCCGCACGCCGCACCGAGGTGACGGCATCGCCGTCGGCGCCCGACAGCCCGATCGCGCGGCAGCCAGCGGCCGACAAGGCCGCGACGAGCCGCTTGTTTATCAGTCCGGCGTAGACCATCGTCACCACGTCGAGCGTCTCGCGGTCGGTGATGCGCCGCCCGTCGACCATGCGGCTCTCGATGCCCAGCTGCGCGGCCAGACGCGTGGCGAGCTTTCCGCCGCCGTGGACGAGCATCTTCGGCCCTTCGAGCGCAGCGAAAGCCTCGACGAAGCGCGCCGTCGCCTCGGGCGAATCGATGACGTTGCCGCCGATCTTGACTACGGTGATCCGTTCCATAGCTATTCCAGTCCCTCCAACAATCGTTTGAGCACCACCTGGGCCGAGATCTCGCGGTTGGCCGCCTCGGGAATCACCAGACTGCGCGGCGACTCGATCACCTCGTCCGTGACGATCATGTTGCGCCGCACGGGCAGGCAGTGCATGAAGAAGGCGTCGTTCGTGAGCGCCATCTTCTCGGCGTCGACCGTCCATTCGCGGTCGCGGCTCAGCACCCGGCCGTAGTTGGGATCGGCATAGGCCGCCCAGTTCTTGGCATAGACGAAATCGGCCCCTTCGAGCGCGCGACGCTGGTCGTGTTCCACACGTGCGCCGCCCACGAAGCGGGGGTCGAGTTCGTACCCTTCGGGATGGGCGATCACGAAGTCGTAGTCCGCGGCGTTCATCCACTCGGCGAACGAGTTGGGCACGGCCTGCGGCAGCGCATTGGGATGCGGCGCCCACGTCATCACCACTTTGGGACGCGCCGTGCGCTTGTGCTCCTCGATCGTGATCAGATCGGCGAAACTCTGCAACGGGTGGCGCGTAGCGGCCTCCATCGAGAAGACCGGACGCCCCGAGTAGCGGATGAACTGTTCGAGCACGCGCTCCTCGTAGTCCTCCGTCTTGTCCTGAAAGCGGGCGAACGACCGCACGCCGATCAGGTCGCAGTAGGAACCCATCACGGGGATCGCTTCCAGCAGATGTTCGGCCTTGTCGCCGTCCATCACCACGCCGCGCTCGGTTTCGAGTTTCCATGCGCCCTGATTCACGTCGAGCACCATGACGTTCATCCCCAGGTTCATCGCCGCCTTCTGCGTCGACAGGCGGGTGCGCAGGCTGGAATTGAAGAAGATCATCAGCAGGGTCTTGTTCCGCCCCAGATGCTGGTAGGCGAAGCGGTCGCGCTTGACTTCGAGCGCTTCGGCCACCGCCGCCGCGAGATCGCCGATGTCGGCGACACAGGTAAATTTCCGCATGGTCGTATCCGTTTTTTAATGAAAATCCTCCAACAATGCTTTCAGGCGCGCGACGAATTCGTCGGCCTGCGCCTCGCTCAGCCCCAGTGCCGGCAGCAGCCGCACGGTATGCGCTCCCGCGCCGCCCGTGAAGACGTGCTGCTCGAAGACGAGCCGGCGCCGCAGCTCCGAAGCCGAACCCTCGACGTCGAAACCGATCATCAGGCCGCGTCCGCGCACGTCGTGCAGCGCGGGCAGCGTGCGCAAACGTTCGAGCAAGCGGTCACCCACCCTGCGGGCGTTCTCGACCAGCCCCTCGGCCGCGATCGTGTCGGCCACGGCGATCGCCGCCGCGCAGGCCAGATGGTTGCCGCCGAAGGTGGTGCCCAGCATCCCCTTGCGGGCCTCGAACTGCGGCGCGATGAGTACGCCGCCGATCGGGAAGCCGTTGCCCATGCCCTTGGCAGTCGTAATCAGATCGGGACGGATGCCCGCCCACTGGTGGGCGAAGAAACGCCCCGTGCGGCCGTACCCCGACTGGATCTCGTCGAGGATCAGCACCGTCCCCGTGCGCTCGGTCGCCTCGCGCAGCGCGCGAAGGAATCCCTCCTCGGGGCAGCGGATGCCCGCCACGCCCTGAATGCCTTCGACGATCACGGCGGCGAACTCGCGCGCGGCGAGCTTGCGCTCGACCGCCCCGATGTCGTTCAGCGGCACGAACTCCACGTTGGCCGTGGCGTTGAAGGGCGAGCGGATCGCGGGATTGTCGGTCACCTCGACGGCGCCCGACGTACGGCCGTGGAAAGCTCCGCCGAAGGCCAGCACCTTGGCCCGCCCCGTGTGGAACGACGCCAGTTTCAGAGCGTTTTCATTGGCTTCGGCGCCCGAGTTGCAGAGGAAAAGCCGGTAGTCGTCGTAACCCGACAATGCTCCCAGCCGCTCGGCCAGCGTGTGCTGCAACGAGTTTTCCACCGAATTGGAGTAGAATCCCAGCCGTGCGGCCTGCTCCGAGATCATCCGCACGTAATGCGGATGCGCATGGCCGATCGAAATGACGGCATGGCCGCCGTAGAGGTCGAGGTACTCCGTGCCTGCGGCATCGTAGACGTAGCTGCCGCTGCCGCGCACCGGCTCGACCGGATATAAGGAATAGACATCGAATAGTTCCATCTTCTTCTTGCGAATTAAAAGAATTAAAAATAGCCGCCGCGCATCTGAGCCGCTGTCGGATGTTCCGCCCGCCGCCCGATGAAGAGGCCTTCGGAAGTCGGCTGCAACATGCTCTCCATAAGACCGTCCGCCTCCGAACCCTCCTCCGCGAGTCTCGCGCGCAGACTGTCGTTCGAAAAGGCCGTCGTCGGGACTCGTCCGCCCCGCCATCGTACAGGCGGCTCCATGAGCCGCACGAGCCGCAGCCTCCGGCGGCGGAGGCTCGCCATGGCTCTCCTCCGCAGGCTGCGACACGCGGCCGACCGCAGGGGGGGGGAAATTCGGTTCTTAATTCTCGGCCCTGACGCCGGGCGTCAGAATGCGCTCGCTTTGAGCCGCAGCCCCTCGCGCTCGTCGAGCCCGAAGAGCAGGTTCATGTTCTGCACGGCCTGCCCCGAAGCCCCTTTGAGCAGGTTGTCGATCACCGAGACGATATGCAGCTTGCGGCCGTATTTGGCCACCTGCACCACCGCCTTGTTGGTGTTGACCGCCTGTTTGAGGTCGATCGGCCGATCGGCCACGAAGGTGAAGGCCGCATCCGCATAAAAGTCGCGGTACAATGCCTCGGCCTCCTCCTGCCGAAGGTCGCAGTCGGTGTAGACGCTGGCCAGAATGCCGCGGGCGAAGTCGCCGCGCATCGGCACGAAGTTGATTTCGGGCGCCGCGCCCCCTTGCATCGCGCCGAGCGTGCGGCCGATCTCCGAGAGGTGCTGGTGCGTGAAGGCCTTGTAGACCGAGATGTTGTCCGTCCGCCAGCTGAAATGGGTCGTGGCCGAAGGTTTCACCCCCGCACCCGTCGAACCCGTGACGGCCGTCGCATGTACCTCCTCCCGCAACAATCCCTCACGGGCCAGCGGCAGCAGCGCCAGCTGGATCGCCGTGGCGAAGCAGCCGGGATTGGCCACGCGCCGCGCCGCACGGATGCGGTCGCGGTTCAGTTCGGGAAGTCCGTAGACGAAACCCTCCGACTCGTCGCGGAAATCCTGCGCCAGATCGACGATCCGCAACCCTTCGGGCAGGGCGTTCGCCGCGAGGAACTCGCGGCTCCGGCCGTGCGCCGAGCAGAGGAACAGCACGTCGATCGCCCCCAGATCGTATTCCGCCGTGAAACGCAGGTCGGTCTCGCCCAGCAGCCCGCCGTGCACGTCGCCGAGGGCGTTGCCCGCGTTGCTGTCGCTGTGGACGAATGCGATCTCGGCCGCCGGATGATTCACCAGCAGCCGCAGCAGTTCGCCGGCCGTGTAGCCGGCGCCGCCGATGACGCCGACCCTCATTTCTTCGCCTTGCCGTTACGTGCCTGCACGTTGTAGTAGATCTTCATCTGGTTGCCCAGAATCTTCGTGAAGCCCTTCACGTCGTCGGCCGTCCACGCCTTGTTGACTTCGCCGTACTCGCCGAAATCGGTCTTCATCAGGTCCAGCGGCGACTGCACGCCCACGAGCGTATAGCCGTAGGGACGCAGCGTCAGTTCCACTTCGCCCGTCACGTTCTCCTGCGAATGGTCGAGGAAGCGCTCGATGTCGCGCATCACGGGTTCGAGGTACTGCGCCTCGTGGAGGAACATGCCGTACCACGTCGAAAGCTGATCCTTCCAGTAGAGCTGCCACTTGGTGAGCGTATGCTTTTCGAGCATCTTGTGCGCGGCGATGATGAGCATCGGCGCGGCGGCCTCGAAGCCCACGCGGCCCTTGATGCCGATGATCGTGTCGCCGATGTGCATGTCGCGGCCGATGCCGTACTTCGCGCCGATGGCCTCCACGGCGCGGATCGCCTCGACCTTGTCGGCGTAGGGCTTGCCGTCGACGGCGGCGATCTCACCCCGCTCGAAGGCGATGCGCAGCGTGCGCGGCTCGTGTTCGGTCACCTGCGAGGGGTAGGCCTCCTCGGGCAGCGTCTCCTCGGAGTGCAACGTCTCCTTGCCGCCGATCGAGGTGCCCCACAGCCCCTTGTTGATCGAGTATTCCAGCTTCTTGAAATCGGCCTCGTAGCCGTGTTTTTTCAGGTAGTCGATCTCGTACTCGCGCGTGAGCGTCATGTCGCGCGTGGGGGTGATGATGCCGATTTCGGGGGCCAGGATTTGGAACGTCAGGTCGAAACGCACCTGATCGTTGCCGGCGCCCGTCGAACCGTGGGCCACATAGTCGGCGCCGATCTTCTTGGCGTACTCGATGATGGCGATGGCCTGGAAGATACGCTCCGAGCTGACCGAAATGGGATAGGTGCCGTTGCGCAGGATATTGCCGAAGACCATGTATTTGATGCTCTTCTCGTAATACTCCTGCTCGATGTCGAGCGTGACGTGGCTCGCGGCGCCCAGCGCGAGCGCCTTCTGCTCGATGACTTTCAGTTCGGCGGGCGAGAAGCCGCCCGTGTTGGCGATGGCGGTATGCACCTCGTAGCCCTTCTCCTCGGAGAGGTATTTCACACAGAACGAGGTATCGAGACCCCCGCTGAACGCCAGTACGACTTTTTCCTTTTTCATGCTATTTCCGTTTTTTGATTTTCTACTTCTTTTTGAGGCTGAACACCTTTTTCAGCCAGTTCCGGAACGCCATCCGGTAGGGCGCCAGACGCGAATGCTCCCGACGCGGCTGCTTCGGGTCGTAGAGCATCCCCGTACAGAGGCACATGCGGCGGTGGTTGCGTTGGAGGATGTCGTAGTTGCAGCACCCTTCGCACCCCTTCCAGAAGGTCTCGTCGTCGGTCAGCTCCGAAAAGGTCACGGGCACGTACCCCAGCCGCGAATTGAGCTTCATGACCGGAAGCGATGTCGTGATACTGAATATCTTAGCATACGGGAATCGTCGTCGGGCTAGTTCGAAGGTCTTCTCCTTGATCCGCGCCGCCAAACCCATGTGGCGGTAGTCGGGACTCACGATCAGACCAGAAGTCGCTACATAATCGCCGTGCTCCCAGCACTCGATGTAGCTAAATCCGACCAGCCGGTCGCCGTCGAGGGCGACCACGGCCTTGCCTCCCTTGATCTTGGAGGCAATGTACTCCGGCGAACGCTTGGCGATGCCGGTGCCACGCTGCAATGCCGATTCGTAGATCAGCCGACAGATTTCGTCGGCGAACTTCGCATGATCCTCCTCGGCAAATACCACGTGAATCGAATTCATTCCCATGTCTTGCTAAAATGGTAAAAATAATAGTTTACTAACCTGACTGTTGAGTTACGTTCCGGCAAAGTTAAGGGAAATATTCCAAACTTGTCGCCTTCGGCCGGAAAATATCGCGGATCGGGGGCGCTTTCGGCTCGGCGACCGAAAATCGGGGCATCCGTTCCGTCCCTGCCGGCCGGAGCGAGGCGCCGGAGACGCGAACCGCCGCGGGACGCTTCGCGGGCGGAGGCCCGCCGTTTCGGCCGGTTTCCGCGGCCTCTCCCTTCCGCGGAAAATTCCGTTCGCATTTTCTTTTCGGAGAAAGAGCCGGAGAGGATCGCGGAGCGGGAATGTATGTAGGGAGTCCGCCGTCCGCCTCGCTGGACGATCACGATGGATCGGGGTCTTTTTTCCATCGAAAAAAGCAGCGGCGCGAAACCGATCCGTTCCCCTGCCGGTGCATCCGCTGCGTATGTCCGCGAACGTCGGAAATCGCAGGGTTTGCGCGGCAGCAGACCGCGCCGCTTTTCCCGGGAGGCGGGCGGATCGTCGAACGCAGCGTCGCCGCGACGGTTTCGAGAGGTGCCGGCGGCCCGGCAGGGTAAGGACGCGGGCGTTTTCCCGCGGTTCCGGCTCATCGGAAAGGGGCGTGCAGGTACGGTTCGGAGAGTCGCAGACGATGCGGACGGCTCCTTTACAAATGGATCGAATCGGGAATCTCCTGCAACCGGCCCTGCGTCAGGTCGCGGTACTGGTTGGGGGTGATGCCCGTCTTCTTCTTGAAGGCGATGTTGAAATGCGAGGGGTATTCGAATCCGCTCTCGAAGGCGATCTCCTGGCAGGTGAGCGCCGAATTGGTCAGCAGCTCCTTGCTCTTGTTGATTTTCAGTTCCAGCAGATATTGCGCCGGGGCGAACCCGACGTACTGCCGGAAGAGCCGGCGGAACCGCGAGTAGCTCATGCAGATGCGCGCGGCGACCTCCTGGCAGGAGAGATTGCGGTTGAAGTTGTCCTGCATGATGATCTTCGCCTCGTTGAGCTGCGCGGCGACCTGCATGTCTTCGAGTGCGGTCTGCATGTGCTCGGCGTAGGCGAATCCCAGCAGCAGGTTGACGATGCCGGCCAGAATCTGCTGGAAGCCGCTGCCCTGCTCCTGCGCCGTGCGCAACGCCAGTTTGTAGAGATTGATGATATCCTCGTGATAACCGACGTTGAAAAGCGGCCGGTGCGGGTCGAGGAACTTCGCGCCGACCTTGCGGTCGATGTCGGGGCCGGTGAATCCGATCCAGTACTCGTGCCAGCCGGTCTTGGGCGAGGGGCGGTAGCTGTGCCACTCGCCGGGGAAGAGCAGGATGAACTTGCCGCCGCCCTCGAAGGAGGTCTCCTTGTGCGAAGCCGACACGAACTGCCCGTCGCCGCGCGAGATGTAGATCAGCTGGTACTCGTTGAGCAGCCGTCCCTTTTCGACCGAAAAGAGGTAGCGGACAGGATGGTTCGACGGCGGGTAGGAGGTTTGCGGTTCGATGATCTGATAGCCGGTCGTCGTGACGACGACGCCCCAGCGGTTGTCCTGCTCGTTGGCGAGCAGATACTTGATGTGAGCGGAGGTTTCCATCGGTCGGAGAGGTTCGGAGTGGGTTTCAGAGGTAAAGATAGATAATTTATCGGACCGTTGTCCGCCTCCTGTGTTTTTATATAACAATTAGGTCAAAAATCGAAATCGCACGGATGCCGTTTGTATAATCTTTAAATCAAAAACAGAAATCGAAGGGTCTCTATCCGTGCTACTTTTGCATTGAGACAAAAATCGAAAAAGTCATACGGTTTATGAATTCCAACGCAAAAATCGGCCTGTTCGGAACGGGGCTCGATACCTACTGGGGCCAGTTCGACGGCCTGCTCGATGAATTGAAAGGCTATCAGGCGCGCATCCGCGATCGGATGGAGCGCGACGCGGGCGTGCAGGTGGCGGACGCCGGCATGGTGGACAGCCCTGCCCGCGCGCTCGAAGCGGCTTCGCTCTTCGCCCGCGAGCAGGTCGATCTGGTGTTCCTCTATATGGCCACCTACTGTCTGTCGTCGACGATCCTGCCCGTCGTGCAGCGGCTCAACTGTCCGGTGGTGGTGCTCAACCTGCAACCGACGCCGGCCATCGATTACGAGCGGCTCAACGCCCTGGGCGACCGCGGCCGGATGACGGGCATGTGGCTGGCGAACTGCCAGGCCTGCTCGGCGCCCGAAATCGCCAGCGTGCTGGCGCGCAGCCACCGGCGGTGCGCCTTCGTGACGGGATGGCTCGACGATCCGGTCGCCTGGCGGCAGATCGGCGAGTGGATCGCCGCTGCGGGCGTCTGTGCCGGTATGCGTCGGAACCGGCTCGGCGTACTGGGACACTACTACGGGGGGATGCTCGACGTATATACCGACCTCACGCGCCAGTCGGCCGTCTTCGGGACGCACGTCGAACTGCTCGAAATGTGCGAGCTGCACGCCCTGCGCGAGCGGGTGACCGACGCGGAGGTCGCGGGCAAGATCGCGGAGTTCCGCGCGGCTTTCGAGGTGTCGCCCGAATGCGAGCAGGCGGAGCTGGAGCGTGCGGCGCGCACGTCGGTGGCCCTCGACCGCTTGGTGGCGGCGCACGGGCTGGGGGCGATGGCCTATTATTACGAGGGTGCTCCGGGCAACGACTACGAGCGGATCGTCACCTCCGTGATCGCCGGCAATACGCTGCTCACCGGACGGGGAGTCCCCGTGGCGGGCGAGTGCGAGGTGAAGAACGCGCAGGCGATGAAGATCCTCTCGCTGCTGGGTGCGGGCGGCTCCTTTTCGGAGTTCTATGCGCTGGATTTCGACGACGACATCGTGATGCTGGGGCACGACGGCCCGGCCCATTTCGCCATCGCCGAAGGGGCGGTGGGGCTGGTTCCGCTGCCGCTCTACCACGGCAAGCCCGGCAAGGGGCTCTCGATCCAGATGAGCGTCAAGCACGGCCCCGTGACGCTGCTGTCGGTCTGCGAGGGGCGCGACGGGGTCTATCTGCTCGTGGCCGAGGGCGAGTCGGTGGAGGGGCCGACGCTGCGCATCGGCAATACCAACAGCCGCTACCGCTTCGCCTGCGGGGCGCGCCGCTTCATCGAGGAGTGGAGCCTGGCCGGCCCGTCGCACCACTGTGCGATCGGTACGGGGCATGTGGGCGACACGCTGCGCAAGGTGGCCTTCCTGCTGGATATTCCGCTTGTCGAGATCAAATAAAACATTTCTAATGAACCGATTCGAAGCTTTGATGCGCCGCGCGGCCCTGGTGCTCGCGCTGCTGCTGACGACCGCCTGCGGAGGCGGTGAAGAGGAACCCCGGACGCCTCCTGCGGAGCCGCCCAGGGAGATCGAGGTCGATGCGTCGAGTACGCTCTACGGATTCGTGGGCGACACGGCGGGGAATCCCGTCGAGGGCGTGGTCGTAAGCGACGGCTTCCAGTGCGTGGCCACCGATGCCGGGGGCGTCTACGAGATGAAGCGCGACGCGGCGGCGGAATACGTCTGCTATTCGGTGCCCGCGGAGTTCAAGATCCGCACGGGACACGACGGCTATCCCGATTTCTACGTGCGGCTCGATACCTCGCAGCAGAAGATCCGTCAGGATTTCACGCTCGAACGCCTCGCGGGCGTCGAGCGCAACTTCCGCCTGATCTGCATCGGCGATCCCCAGCCCGCCAAGGCCGAGGAGGCGACGCGGTTCGAACGCGAGGCGATGGTCGACGTGCGCCGCACGGCGACGGCTTCGGCGGTGCCCTGCTACGGCGTGGCGCTGGGCGACATCACGGGCGAGAAACCCGACCTGCTCGCGGGCGTGCGCCGTTCGCTGGGGACGGCGGGCATTCCGGTCTTCGCGCTGCCGGGCAACCACGACAAATACAAGGTGGACGACGCCACGCCGCGCGACGCCTCCTATTTCCGCTATACGATGGGGCCGGTGGACTACTCGTTCAACCGCGGCGACGTGCACGTGGTCTGCATGGACGACGTGATCTACACCTCGGGCACGGAGTACACCAACGGCTTTACGGACGCCCAGCTGGCTTGGCTGCGCGCCGACCTGAGTTTCGTGCCGAAGCAGAAGATGGTCATCCTCTGCTACCATATCCCGCTGCGCAGCGGCACGGCACGCAACATGGCGGCCGTCAAGGCGCTGCTGTCGGAGTACGCCGAGGCGCATCTCATGGCGGCGCACACCCACTACAACGAGAATTTCATCAATACCGACGCGGACGGAGAACTCTACGAGCATATCCACGGCGCACCCTGCGGGGTGTTCTGGCACTCGGCGCTCAACGGCGACGGCACGCCCAACGGCTATGCGGTCTACGACGTGGAGGGAGCGGCGATCACCGACTGGCGCTACAAATCCAGCCTGCACGACGAGTCGTTCCAGATCCGTCTGCATCGCGGCGGCGACACCCACAGCGGCTTCACCTATCCCTATACGCCGAAGACGGTGATCGCCAACGTCTGGAACGCCGATCCCGAATGGCGGGTTACGCTCTGCGAGAACGGCGTGGAGACCAAGGCGATGACGCTGGTGACGACCTACACCGACGCGTGGTCGGTGGGGTACCATGTGGGCGTGCTGGGGCGCGGCGACAACTACAAGTCGCCCTGCAAGCACATGTACGTGGCTGAGCCGAACGACGTCAGGGCCGCATTGAAGGTGGTGGCCATCGACCGCTGGGGCAACCGCTACGAGCAGTCGGAGTTCACGGCGCCCGACGACTTCACGGATGCCAGGTCGCCCGTGTATTGATGCCGGCCGGAGGCTCCGTGCGTGCGGAGCGGCGACGATGCGAGGAAACGAAAGACAGGAGAACGGGGATCGGAAAAAACTGTTCGAATGTTAATGAATACCTAAAATTACGACAATGTTACTCAAACTGAGAGGAATGTGCGCTGTCCTGTTGGCGGCGCTGGCATTCGCCGGCTGCTCGGACGACGATGCGGCGAGTAGTCTGGCGACGAATTTCGACGAACTGGAATTTTCCTACGAGGAGTCCGACCAGCAGCTGTTGATTCGCTCGACGGTGCCGTGGACGTTGGACTGCACCTATCTGACGGGCGACGGGTGGCTCGCGTTCGACAAGACGAGCGGCCCCGGCGACGAGGGCATCGTTTCGCAGCGCGTGACGATCAAGGCGCTGCACAACACCGGTGTCGAACGCACCGCCGAACTGCACATTACGGGCGCCGGTTTCGACCGCAAGGTGACCGTCGTGCAGGAAGACGGCCAGGTACGCATCGACGGCGTGGAGCTGGAAGGCGACATGGCCAAAGACGAACCGGTCGAGAAGACCTACATCGCCGTGAACTATTCGCGTGCGGTGGGCGGCGAGAAACTGACCGTCACGCCGACGCTGTCGGGCGAGGGCTCGGACGGCCTGTCGGTGGCTGCGGGCGAGGTGACGCTCGACGCGGGCAGCGGCGTGGCGCGCATGGCCGTGACGGGTACGCCCACGACCTTCGGCGAGGTGCTCTTCAAGGTCGCTGTCGAACTCGGCGACAAGAGCTTCGGCCCCTACGAGGTGAAGAGCGAAACGGCCAACCGCATGGCGGCGCCGACGGGACTCTACGTCTTCCGTGCCGATTCGCACGAGATCATCATGGAGTGGGACAACGACCACAGCACCGTACGCACCAGAAAGTGGGCATGGCAGCTGCTGGATTCCGATGCGGACGACGCCGGGGTGGTGCGCGAGTTCACCTACGAGGTGAACAGCAACGACGACAAGAATCCGAAGTATGTTTACAACCGTTTCATCATCGGGGCGCTCGATCCCGGAACGACCTACTATTTCCGCGTGAAGCGCTGCCCGTCCGAGGGGGTTGCCGACGATGCGGGCAAGATCGACTCGAAGTGGACGGAGCTGTGTCCCGTGACGACGAAGGCTGAACCGGAGGTGCCGGCCGACGCCGTACTCTTCCAGGATTTCCGCTATCTGGCTTACGGCGGCAACAACGTCTATACGGCGTTTGCAGGCGGTGTGAACGACAATCCGACAGGCAAGGCGCTCGATCAGATCTTCGTGCCCTATGAGAAATACTGCAACGCCAATTCGGCGGCGGCCAACCTCTGGACGACCCACAGCGCGGCCTACCGCTCGGCGGTCGGCCTGGACGGCTGGGTAGGCGGCAACAATGCGGCCGGACACACGGGCAACAATTCGGTCTACGGCGCTACGGGGATGCTCAAACTGGGTACCGGATCGGCCGTCGGCTGGATTCAGACGCCGGCGCTGGAAAAACTGACGGGGGCGACCGACATCACCGTGAGCTTCGACGCCTGCTGCTGGTGGGAGGATCCTTCGTCGAGCGCGAAGAGCGACAATCCCGAAATCAAGGTGATCGTCGTGGGCCCGGGTACGATCGACGGCCAGAAGGAGGCGAAGGTACAGATCAGCGAGAAACGGGAGATGAAACCCTGTACGGTGAACGTCGCAGGCGCGACGGCCGAGACGCACATCGAGTTCAGTGCGGTCTTCGCCAAGGAGAACGGGCTTACCAACCGCTGGTTCCTCGACAACGTCCTGATCGTTCCGGCCAAGTGATTCGCGCCGGAGTTTCGGAATCCGGCGCGATGGTAAGAGAGGGGTGCGGCCCGCAGAAGCCGCGCCTCTCTTTATTTTGGTAGCTATATACGGCTTCGCACCCCGTCGGATTTCCGATCCGATGCACCCGACCGGCCGTCGGAGCGTTCGCGGCGGAGCCGCGTTTGCAGATTGGACCCACCCCCAAACCCCCGCCTCGGCGGGGGCTTCGGGCAAGGCCCGCTCGGGTCGTCGGGCTTCGGAGGAGCGGCGGTGCAAAATGGGATATTGCCGCCTGATTCTATCGATTACCCCGGGAGAGTCATTTTTTGAAATCTATAAATCAAAATGCGTAACGACGCCGTTTCCGAACATTCTATATTTGTGTACAATTATGTAACAAAAAGCCGTCAGACCTCCTTTTTCCGTGCCGCCGGACAGTTCGCGCGGCCGCTGCGAGAAGCGGAAACGGACAGCAGGGAGCCGAAACGGCCGCCGACACCAGCCGATCCCTATCTCCGATAGATGTAAACAAACTTAAAACTATGAATCATGGATGAACTTAGACCAGTAACGAACCGGTCGAAAGCCTTCGGCTCTCGGCTCGGACTGTTTTGTCTGGCCTGCCTGTCGGCCGGCCTGGCATTGATTTCCCCCCCCCTCGCCTTTGCGGTGCGGCCGGCTGACGAATTGTTGGATATCCGGGGCGTCGTCGTAGATACGAAAGACCCTCCCACGCCGCTGGTGGGCGTGACGGTGCTCGTGCAGGGAACGGTTCGCGGAACGACGACCGACGCCGAAGGATTCTTCTCGATCAAGGCCAAACACGGCGACGTGCTCACCTTTTCGTTTATCGGGTACACGGGCAAAGAGTATCGGGTGAACAAAAGCGTGGCCAACCTTTCGATCGCAATGGAGGAGGAACTGACCAGTATCGACCAGGTCGTGGTGACGGGTATGACTTCGCAGCAGCGCAAGCATATCGCCGCTTCGGTCGGCGCGGTGGCTCCCTCCAATTTCGAAAACAAACCCATCACCCGTCTGTCGCAGGCCTTGCAGGGCGGAACGACGGGTATCCTGGTGACTCAGAGTTCGGGCCTTCCGGGCGGTGACGGTGCGACGATCAAGATCCGCGGCGTGGCGTCGCTTCTGGGTTCCGACCCGCTGGTGCTGGTCGACGGCTTCGAGTTCGACATGGACAAGCTCGATCCCTCGACCGTCGAGTCGGTGTCGATCCTCAAAGACGCTGCCGCTGCGTCGATCTACGGCGCCAAAGCCGGTAACGGCGTTATCCTCATCACGACCAAACGCGGTTCGGCCGGCAAGGTTTCGGTGTCGTACAACGGTTATTTCGGTATTCAGCAGCCGATCTACCTGCCCGACTTCGTCGACGGAGCCACCTACATGGAGTATATCAACGAGGCCAACCGCAATACCACGGGTGTGGACAAGTATACCCCCGAACAGATTCGGATCACGCGCGAGGGGAGCGACCCGATCCATTATCCCAGCACCGACTGGATGAAGGAGACGATGCGCGAGACGGCCCCGATCCACGAGCACAACTTCACCGTGTCGGGCGGTAACACCACCGCGCGCTTCGCCCTGTCGGCGCAGTATCTCAATCAGGACGGTATGTACAAGGTGATGGACAACGGATTCGAACGTCTGACGGTGCGTGCCAACACGACGGTGAACCTCAACAAGGACATCATGATGTTCGTCGACATGTTCGTCGGCCGCGATACGCAGCGTCAGCCCGAGACGATGAACAAGACCATTCTGGACTACATCTATCTCGCACCGCCGACGCTCGTCTCGAAATATCCCCGCAAGGAGGGACAGAAGCCCGGATACGACTACTACGGCGTCTATTTCGAGTGGATGAACCCGCTGGCCAACCTCGAACGCGGTACGCAGGTCGAAAGTGTGCGCGACTACGTGACGATCAACGCCCGCCCCACGTGGCATATCATTCCCGGCCTGACGCTCAAAGGACAGGTGGGCTACCGCATCGCATCGGGCATGGACAAGAAGGACCGCAACGCCTACGTCTTCCTCGATTACTTCTCCGGCAACGAGTCGGGAACGTTCGGCGCCGTGAAGTCGGCCACCTATACCACGCGCACGAGCTACTGGATGGTCGGCGCGACGCTCGACTGGACGAAGGAGTTCGGCGACCACCGCATCAACATTCTGGGCGGATGGAACGAAGAGGTCGACCGCCGCAACGGCTGGGACGACGTGGCGCTGCTCTCGTTCTTCGGAAAGGCCTATTACAGCTACAAGGACAAGTATCTGGCCGAGGTCGGCATTCGCCGCGACGGTTCGTCGCTCTTCGGCGACGGGCACAAGTGGGGCAACTTCCCTTCGGTGGCCGTGGGCTGGAACGTCAACCGCGAACCGTGGATGCAGAACGCCCGGTTCATCGACAACTTCAAGATCCGCGCCTCCTACGGTATGCTGGGCAACAACAACGTGGCGCTCTACCGCTATCAGACCATTATCGACAACTCGGGTAACGAAATCGTCAACGGCAACCCCGACCTGACGTGGGAGAAGGTGAAGATTCTCGACGCGGGCATCGACCTGAGCCTCTTCGGGCAGAAGCTCGAAGTGACCTTCGACTGGTTCCGCAAGGTGACCGACGACATGATCGTCAACGTGCCTTCGACGCCCAGCTCGGGGCTGCTGGCCGCCCCGATGAACGTCGGAAAGGCCGAGGTGAAGGGTTACGAAATCGGCGTGGGCTTCAACCACTCCTTTACGAAGGACATCGATTTCAGCATCAATCTGGGTTACTCCTACAACAAGTCGAAGTGGCTCGAAATCACCAACGACGAGCTTATCAACGGCAATACGATCTATCGCAAGGGACACGCCATCAAGGAGTACTACGGCTATCAGGCCGATCACCTGCTCACGCAGGACGACCTCGATTTCCGCGTGCCGATCATCGGCGGCTACGACGGCGCGACGACGGCGCAACTGCCCGGCGACATCCGCTACGTGGATACCAACGGCGACAAGGTGATTACGACCGACGACCGCGTGCCGCTGGGCGACCAGGACCCGCACAGCGTCTACTACGGCAACCTCTCGTTCCGCTGGAAGAACCTCGACTTCGACATGCAGGTCAACGGCGTGGGATACGTGCCGATCTTCTATCAGGGGTTGATCTCGAACCCGCTCGATCCGGAGTACGGCGGTACGCCCCAGCGCTGGCACCTCGACCACTGGAAGGCCGAAAATCCCGACCGCAACGCCAAACTGCCGCGCGTGACGACCGATCCGGGCAACAATGCGCTGCTGTCGACCTTCTGGAAGGAGAACGGCGCCTTCGTCCGTATCAAGTACATGCAGCTGGGCTACAACTTCAAGGCGCTGGCCAAGAAGATCCATGCCGGTAACTTCCGTGTTTACGTGAACGTGCAGAATCCCTTCACCTTCACCAAGGTCGAGCTGATCGACCCCGAGACGAAGGGCACGCACACCACCTACCCGATGTTCAAGACCTATTCCGTCGGTCTGAATGTGAATTTCTAACCGGTAACACCTAAACAGTAGACAATTATGAACTATATCGATCATATCAAAGGATACCTCTCCCGCGCAGCGCTCCTGCTGCTGATGGCCGGCGGTGCGCTGATGGCCGGATGCGAGGATTTTCTGGTGCGCGACGTGCCCAACCAGACGACCGACGAGGAGTGGTGGCAGAACAAGGGGCAGCTCAACACGGCGCTCAACAACCTCTACAAGCCCATGCCGTCGGGCAGCATCACCTATGTCAACCATGACGTGAAGCAGGCACAGAATACGGGTTATTCCAATGCACGCGTGGAGATGGAGGCCCTTACGGACAACGGAATCGGTTCGGCCAACTATGTCTCCTACAACGCCTTTACGGCCGGCATCACGTCGGCCAGCGAGACGGTATGCACCAATATCTGGAATATGAAATGGACAGTGATACGCCGTTGCTGCCGCTTCATGGAGCACTACCAGCAGGCGACGGTGGCCCCCGACGCGGCGCCGCACGAAGGCATCCAGACCGTCGACCGTTTCGCCGCCGAGGCGCGTGCGCTCAGGGCGTTCTACCATTTGGAGCTCTTCCTCTTTTTCGGCGATATTCCGCTCGTCGACCACTCGACGCTGCCGACCGAGCAGTTCCTCGTGCGCCGTCCGCAGCAGGAGGTCGTCGACTGGATCGCCGGCGAGTTGGAGGGTGCGTCGCACAACCTGCCGGTCGTGCCGCAGACCAAGTCGGAGCGCTGGCGCTGGACGAAGGGCGCCTGCTATGCGTGGATGTCCTACCTCTATCTCTATGTCGGCGACTGGGCCAATGCCAAGAAGTGGGCCGAGGAGGTAGTCAAGCTGGGAATTTACGACCTCTATCGCAGCACGGCCGATCCGGCCGACAGTTTCCGCCGGCAGTTCATCCACGAGGCCTACAACAACGACACGAAGGAGTCGATCCTCACCACCGAGCTGGGTATGCGTCAGGTGCAGCGCCGTCTGGCTCCGCCCGACGGCGGTAACGGCCAGACCGGTCTGTCGCCCACGGCGTCGCTCGTCGACGAGTTCGAGTTGCTCGACGGCCGCACGCTCGACGAACTGCCCGCCGACGAGAAACGGGCCTACCAGCTCGACCCGCAGCCCGAAAAGCGCGATCCGCGTCTGGGCATGTCGATCATCTTCCCCACCGAGACCTTCCTCGGCTATACGGCCCATCCGTGGGAGCCTTCGCACAAGGACGCCATCGGCAAGGAGGGTTCGACGAAGACCGGTTACTGGATCAAGAAGTGGGCGAACGAAACCGACCGCACCAATTACAGCAGTACGGACGGCGGCAAGCTCGACTTCCAGAACATGCGCTATGCGGTGGTGCTGCTCAACTACGTCGAAGCTGCCATCGAGCTGAACCAGCTGAGCGATCCGAATATCTACGACTATCTCGACGACATCCGCGACCGTGCGGGAATGCCGCCCGTGGATCGCACGAAGTACGCTACGCAGACGAAGCTGCGCGAACTGGTACGCCGCGAGCGCCGTGTGGAACTGGCCTTCGAGGGACACCGTCTGTTCGATATCCGCCGCTGGCGGATCGCCGAGCAGGTGATGAACGGCGAGGTCTACGGCGCGACGCCTCCGGGTGCCGACGACCGCTACCTGGCCCAGACGCGCGTCTTCAACCCCAACCGCGACTACCTGTGGCCCATTCCGGTCGGTGAGATGAACACTAACACGGCGATGGAGCAGAACCCCGGGTATTGATGCCGCAGATTCGAACGACGGATTTCTCCGCCGACGGCCGGTGACGGCGGCCGGCGGAGAATTCGTAAACGGCAGAGAGAACAAACCAACTATTAATCTGACTTGTTATGCAACCGATGAAACGAACATTCCGAAGTGCGATATGGCCCCTTTTGGGGCTGTTGACCGTCGCCTGCGCTGCGCCGGACGGGCGCAATCTTCCGGCTGCGGAAGATTTCGAGAGCCTGAGCGCGCAGTTCGCGGCACCTTCCAAGGAGTACGGCTCGGCGCCGCTCTTCGTCTGGAACAAGGTCGTGACGCCCGAACGGATCGACGAAGCGATGGCCGACCTCAAAGACAAGGGCTTCGGCGGCGTCTTCGTACACCCCCGTCCGGGCATGGTGACGCAGTATCTCGACGACAACTGGTTCTCGCTCTTCCGCCATACGATGGAGAAGGGCCGCGAACTGGACATGAACGTCTGGATCTACGACGAGAACTCCTATCCGAGCGGTTTCGCGGGCGGCCACGTCAACGAGGCGATGCCCGAGAGCTACGACGAGGGCGTGGCGCTCAAATACCTGCGTGCCGGGGTGCTGCCCGATACGGTCGACCGCTTCTTCTGCTGCCTGCGACGCGAAGGCGACGCCTTCACCGACATTACGGCCGAAGCCGTTTCGCGGCGTGGCGAAAAGGGCGATTACTACCTCTTCTACAAGGCTTACAACCCCACGTCGCCGTGGTACAGCGGCTTCTCGTACGTGGATCTGATGCACGAGGGCGTGGCCGACAAATTCATCGAACTGACGCTCGACGGTTACAAGAAGGTCGTGGGCGAGGAGTTCGGCGGCACCGTTCCGGGCTGGTTCACCGACGAGCCGCAGATCGTGGTGACCGACCGCGAGTCGATCCGCTGGACACCCGACCTGTTCGATGCCTTCCGCGCCCGCTGGGGATACGATCTCGAACCCAATCTGGTCTCGCTCTGGGAGGAGGTCGGTCCGTGGCGGCAGGTGCGGCACAACTACCGCGACGTGCTGATGAATCTCTTCCTGGATCGCTACATCAAGGTCTGCCACGACTATTGCGAGCGCAACAACCTGGTCTTCACCGGCCATTTCTGGGAGCACGGGTGGCCCGACATGGGGCACAACCCCGACAACATGGCCATGTACGCCTGGCAGCAGATGCCGGGCATCGACCTGCTGTACAACAAATTCGATGTCGAATCGCCCAATGCCCACTTCGGCAACGTGCGTTCTGTGAAGGAGGTCAACAGTGCGGCCAACCAGATGGGGCGCGTGCGCAAGCTGAGCGAATCCTACGGCGGCGGCGGTTGGGACATGACGCTGCGCGACTTCAAGCGTCAGGGCGACTGGGAATATGCGCTGGGCGTGAACTTCATGAACCAGCATATCGCACCGCTGAGCATCGCCGGTGCGCGCAAGTACGACTATCCGCCCGCCTTCACGCCCCATTCGCCGTGGTGGGAGTATTACCGCGAGCTGAACCTCCACTTCGCCCGTCTGTCGCTGGCGCTCTCGTCGGGCGGCCAGTACAACGACGTGCTGGTGCTCGAACCCACCACCTCGATCTGGATGTACTACACCTACAACGCGCCGCGCCCGAACCGCTGGCGGACGATGGGCGAGGAGTTCCAGGCCTTCATCACCGCATTGGAACGGCATCAGGTGGAGTTCGATCTGGGGTCGGAGAACATCCTGCTCAACCACGGTTCGGTCAAGGGCGACCGCTTCGTCGTGGGTAAACGCGCCTACGGGACGGTGGTGCTGCCGGCGCAGATGGAGAACGTCGACGCCGCGACGTTCGACCTGCTCGAACGGTTCGCCGCGAAGGGCGGCCGGATCATCGCCTACGGTACGCCGCAGTATGTGGACGGTGCGAGGAGCGCCGAGGCGGAGGCCTTCTTCGCCGATCCGGCGAAGGTGACGCGCGCCGATGCGGGCGAACCGATCGACTACTCGCTCTTCGCTACGCCCGAAATCGCATTCGATGCGCCGGAGGGCAACTACCTCTTCCACCATCGCCGCCGCATGGACGACGGACAGCTGTTGTTCCTCGCCAATTCGAGCCTCACGCGCCCCGTCCGGGGTACGGTGACGCTGCAAGGGCGTCAGGCCGCGCTGCTCGATACCCGCACGGGCGAGATCCGCGGCTACGAGGCGCAGCGCGAGGGCGACCGGCTGACGATCGCCTACGATCTCCATCCGGCCGGCAGCCTGCTGCTCTACGTCTTCGACGAGGAGCGCGAAGGGTTGGCACCCGCGCCTGCGCGGCGCGTGCTGACGGCGGTTCCTGCCGCGGGAGGTCTGACGGCGAAGCCCGACGCGCCCAACGTGATGACGATCGATTTCTGCGATCTGGAACTCGACGGCAAGGTCTATCCGGATCTGAACAGTTACGACGCGGCCAAACTCGCCTACCAGCATCACGGCTTCAAGGCCGGCAATCCGTGGAGCACCTCGGTGCAGTTCCGCGACCATACCGTGCGCCGCGACACCTTCACGATGGGCGGATTCAAGGCGTCGTACCGGTTCACGGTGACGTCCGGTGTCGACCGCAGCCGCTTGCAGGCCGTCGTCGAGCAGCCCGAACTCTACCGCGTGACGCTCAACGGCGTGGAGCTGAAAGCCCTGCCCGACAAGCACTGGATCGATCCCGAAATGCGCTTCATGCCCCTCGGCGATGCCGTGCGCACGGGCGAGAACGTGCTGACGATGGAGTGCTCGCCGATGCGCGTGCTGGCCGAGATCGAACCGATCTATATCCTGGGCGATTTCCGGCTCGAACCGGCCGCCAAAGGGTGGAACATCGTCGCTCCGGGCGATTTCGCCGCCGGCAGCTGGAAGGCGCAGGGCTGGCCCTGCTATCCCGGCAAGGTGACCTATGCGCGGGAGTTCGATGTCGCCGAAAAGGCGCCCTACTACGAAGTGGCGCTGGGCGAGTGGAAGGGTACGGTCTGCGAGGTGCTCGTCAACGGCCGTTCGGCCGGTATCGTCTATGCGGAGCCGTATACGGTCGACGTGACGGAGTGGATCGTGGCGGGCCGCAACCGTGTGGAGGTGAAGGTCGTGGGCAGCAACTACAACCTCATGGGGCCGCTGCACGCCGCGCACTTCAAACGGATCACGCCGGCCTTCTGGCGCGGGGTCAAGGAGTATCCCTCCGGTAAGGACTACGTGCAGCAGGACTACGGTCTGATGGGCGATTTCACCCTCGCGGCGGGTCGTTGACCCCTCTTTCGGACGAATTTGCGATGCGGGACGGCGGAAGGCCGTCCCGCTTTTCGTCCGGTTTCGTTTGCGATTGTCGGGCGCTATGTCCGTGAGGAGGGGGATTTTGACATTCGGAAAGGGGTACGGCTCGAAGAAATGTTGGTTTCGTTATGAAATTTTTACGGTTTTATTTTGAAATTTTTCGTTTTATGCGTTCCTTTGTATGCGGAAAATAATCGAAAACGAAAATATCCTATGACAAAGCAATTCGATGTGATTATTATCGGCGGCGGCGCTACGGGTGCGGGTGTGGCCCGCGACTGCTCCCTGCGCGGTATCCGTGCGCTGTTGCTCGAACGAGGCGACATCGCCACGGGTGCGACGGGCCGTAATCACGGTCTGTTGCACAGCGGCGCACGCTATGCCGTGACGGACCGCGAATCGGCCGAGGAGTGCATCAAGGAGAACATGATCCTGCGCCGGATCGCCAGCCATTGCGTCGAGCAGACCGACGGTTTGTTCCTGAGCCTGCCCGAAGACGGGCTGGAATTCCAGGCCAAGTTCGTCGAGGCGTGTCGTGCGGCGGGTATCCGGGCCGACGTGATCGACCCGAAGGAGGCGCTGCGGCTCGAACCGTCGGCCAATCCGGCGATGGTCGGCGCGGTGCGCGTTCCCGACGGCGCGGTCGATCCGTTCCGGCTGACGGCCGCCAACGTCATCGATGCCAAGGCGCACGGCGCCGAGGTGCTGACCTACCACGAGGTGCTCGACTTCCTGCGCGAACAGAACCGCATCACGGGCGTCAAGGTACTTGACCGCAAGACGGGCCAGACGGCCGAATACCGCGCGCAGGTGGTGGTCAACGCGGGCGGCATCTGGGGGCACGACATCGCCCGCAAGGCGGGGGTGACGGTCAACATGCTGCCGGCCAAGGGCTCGCTGCTGATCTTCGGCCACAGGGTGAACAACATCGTGCTGAACCGCTGCCGCAAGCCGGCCGATGCCGACATCCTGGTGCCGGGCGATACGATCTCGCTGATCGGCACCACGTCGAGCAAGGTGCCCTTCGACGAGGTGGACGACATGTACGTGACGGCCGACGAGGTCGACCTGCTGCTGCGCGAGGGAATGAAACTGGCCCCGTCGCTGGAACATACGCGCATCCTGCGCGCCTACGCCGGCGTGCGTCCGCTGGTAGCGTCGGACGACGATCCGAGCGGCCGCAGCGTGAGCCGCGGCATCGTGGTGCTCGACCACGCCACGCGCGACGGGTTGGAGGGCTTCGTGACCATCACGGGCGGCAAGCTGATGACCTACCGTCTGATGGCGGAGTGGACGACCGACTTGATTTGCAAAAAGTTGAATCTTACGGCCAAGTGTACCACCGCCGAGGAGAAGTTGCCCGGCTCGCGCGAGCCGGAGGAGGAGGTCAATCGTCGTCTGATCTCGGTGCCGGTGGCGCAGCGCGCCTCGTCGATCCACCGTCACGGCGACATGGCCGGCAAGGTGGCTGTGGGCGATGCCGCCCGGCGTTCGCTGGTGTGCGAATGCGAGGAGGTGTCGGTCGGCGAGGTGGAGTATGCGCTCAATGAGCTGGACGTGAACAATCTGGTCGACCTGCGCCGGCGCACCCGTGTGGGCATGGGTACCTGTCAGGGCGAGTTGTGTGCCTGCCGCGCCGCGGGGCTGATGGCCGAAGCGGGCAAGTACTGCGTGCGGCGCGCCAAGGAGGATCTGACGGCGTTCCTCAACGAACGCTGGAAGGGCATGGCCCCCGTGGCGTGGGGCGATACGCTGCGCGAGAGCGAGTTCACGATGTGGCTCTACGACGGCGTGTGCGGTTTAACGAGTGCTAACAATACGAAATGACGATATGAAATTCGATAGTGTAATCATCGGCGGCGGCCTGGCGGGACTCGTCTGCGGCATCCGCCTTTCGAAAGCGGGGCGGCGCTGCGCCATCATCTCTTCGGGGCAGAGCGCGCTGCACTTCTCGTCGGGGTCGTTCGATCTGCTGGGCGCGCTGCCCGACGGTACGCCCGTGACCGCTCCCGCGGAGTCGGTGGCCGAGACGATCCGGCAGGCTCCCGAACACCCTTACGCCCGCATCGGCGCCGAACGTTTCGGGGCGCTGGCGGCCGAGGCCGCCGCACTGCTCGCGGAGGCGGGCGTCGCCGTCGAGGGCGATGCAGCCCGTAACCACTACCGGCTCACGCCGATGGGCGGGCTGAAACCCGCGTGGCTGACGCTGGCGGGGTATGTGCGCAGCGAAGCGTCCGATGCGCTGCCGTGGCGCAAGGCGGTGCTGTTCAATGCCGAGGGCTTCCTCGATTTCTATACGCAGTTCCTCGCCGAGGGATTCCGCCGCATGGGGACGGAGTGCGCGGTGCGCACGTTCAACATGCCGGCGCTCGAAACGATCCGCAACAATCCCAGCGAGATGCGTTCGGCCAATATCGCCCGCATCTTCGACCGGCAGGAGAATCTCGACGAGTTGGCCCGGATCCTGCGGCGCGAGGCGGGCGATGCCGAAGCGGTGTTGCTGCCCGCCGTGCTGGGGATCGACCGCCGCGATGCGGCGGCGCAACTCGAACGGCAGGCGGGCCGTCCCGTGGCGATGGTGGCCACGCTGCCCCCGTCGGTGCCGGGATTGCAGGCGCAGTTGCAGCTGCGGCGCTACTTCCAGCAGTCGGGCGGCGTCTACATGCTGGGCGACACCGCCGTGCGTTACGAGGCCGAAGGCGGCCGCATCACGGCGCTCTACACGGCCGACCACGGCGACATCGCTTTCGAGGCCGACAGCTACGTGCTCGCCACGGGCAGCTATTTCAGTCAGGGGTTGGTGGCCGGGATGGACGGCGTGCGCGAACCGCTGTTCGGGCTGGACGTGGCCTGTGCTGCCGACCGCGGCGCATGGTACGACCGCGACCTGTTCGCGGCGCAGCCGTTCGAACACTTCGGTGTGAAGTGCGACGAGCACCTGCGCGGCCTGCGCGACGGGCGTGCGGTGGAGAACCTCTACGCGATCGGCGCCGGACTGGCGGGATTCAACCCCGTGAAGGAGGGATGCGGCGCAGGTGTTTCGATGCTCACGGCGCTGGCCGCCGCCGAACGGATTTTAAACGAGTAAGGTTATGATGACGGAATACAGTGAAAACAATTTCGAGCAGTGCATCAAATGTACTGTCTGCACGGTCTATTGCCCCGCGGCGGCTGCCAATCCGCTCTTTCCGGGGCCGAAGCAGGCGGGGCCCGACGGCGAACGCCTGCGCCTGAAACAGCCCGGCTTCTACGACGAGGCGCTCAAATACTGCCTCAACTGCAAACGCTGCGAAGTGGCCTGCCCGTCGAACGTGCGTATCGGCGACATCATCCAGCTCGCGCGCATCAAGTACAGCAAGAAGCGGCCGGGACTGCGCGAGTTCGTGCTCGCCAACACCGATTTGGTGGGAACGCTCTCGACGCCGCTGGCGCCGATCGTCAACGCCACGGTGGGGCTCAAACCCGTGAAGATGGTCCTGGATAAGGTCATGCGCATCGATCATCGCCGTACCTTCCCCAAATACGCTTTCGGCACGTTCGAGGGGTGGATGCGCAAGCAGCGCGAGGCGCAGGCGGCTTTCCCCGAACAGGTGAGCTATTTCCACGGCTGCTACGTCAACTACAACAACCCGCCGCTGGGCAAGGATTTCGTGCGGGTGATGAACGCGCTGGGCATCGGCGTGCAGCTGTTGAAAAAGGAGAAGTGCTGCGGCGTGGCGCTGATCTCCAACGGACTGATAAATCAGGCCAAACGGCAGGCGGAGGTCAATATCGCTTCGATCCGCGAGTCGGTCGTGGAGCGAGGTCTTCCCGTGCTGGGCACCTCGTCGACCTGCACCTTCACGCTGCGCGACGAGTATCCCCACCTGCTGGGCATCGATACGTCGGACGTGCGCGATAGCGTGGAGCTGGCGACCCGCTATATCTACCGGCTGCTGGAATCGGGCAAGGCGAAGCTGCGCTTCCGCAAGGATGCGCCCAAGGTGAAGGTGGCCTACCATACCCCCTGCCACATGGAGAAGCTCGGGTGGTCGTACTACTCGATCGAACTGTTGAAGATGATCCCTTCGGTGGAGCTGACGGTGCTCGACTCGCAGTGCTGCGGCATCGCGGGAACCTACGGCTTCAAGAAGGAGAACTACGAGACTTCGCAGGCCATCGGCGAGGGCCTGTTCCGGCAGATCGAGGCGACGGGCTGCGACGTGGTGGCCACCGATTGCGAGACCTGCAAGTGGCAGATCGAGATGTCGACGTCGAAGCGGGTCGAACATCCGCTTTCGATTCTTGCGGCGGCGCTCGACGTGGAGTGACGCCAGAGGCGAACGATCGAACCGGCTCCGGAGAATCTCCGGAGCCGGTTTTTTTTGTTCGGGGCCGGGGAGAACGGGTGCGGAGGCGCGACGCGGCCTGCGGCAGCGGAGCGGTTGCGGACTTTCGGCGCAGGGGATGCGGCTCGCAGAGCCGTCGGCGCGTTGCGGTCCGCGGGGCGAACCGGCGGCTTCGCGCAGGCGATGTCGGCGGGCGTGACGATTTTTTTGCCTGATTTTCATTTCCGGTTACGCAATGCGGCCCCGTCGTGCGTATATAGGGTAGAAAGAGTCGATTATGGATAAAAAAGAGATGCGAAACCTCTTCGACGGCGATTGCTCGCCCGCGGAGGAGCAGGCCGCCGGCCGCTGGCTGGCCGAACACGCCGAAACGAAAGAGGCCGACGAATTGCTGTATGCCCTGCTGCGCGAGACGAAGCCTGCGACGGCCGATGCCGAGGGGGCTTTCCGGCGTGTCTGCCGCCGGCTGGGAATCGCGCCGAAGAGCTCGGCATGGCGGTTCGTCGGCCGCTGGACGATGCGTGCCGCCGCCTGTCTGCTGCTGCCCGTCGCGGCGCTGGCGTTCTATCTCTACGGCGAGGCGCAGCGGCCGGGCGAGTGGTTCGAAGCCTATGCACCCTACGGCAAGACGCTGCGCGTGGTGCTGCCCGACGGCTCGGAGGTGGTCATCAATTCGGGATCGAAGCTGATCTATCCCGACCGCTTCGGGCCCGATCGCCGGCAGGTCTTTCTGGCGGGCGAGGGCTACGCCACGATTGCGAAGGATCCCGGGCGCCCCTTCGTGATGTCGGCCGGCGAGGTCGATGTGCGGGTGCTGGGCACGAAATTCAATCTGAAATCCTATGCCGAGGATTCGGAGGTCGAGGTGACGCTCGTCGAGGGCAGCGTCGAAATGGAGACCAAACTCGGCGGCGACGACCGCATCGTGCGGCTCCGCCCGGGCGAGCTGGTGAAGCTCGACAAGCGTACAGGATCGACCGAAACCTTCGATGTGCCGACGGATACCTACCGCCCCGTCGTCTGCGGGGGCGGGCTCTTCTTCATGGACAAACGCTTCGACGAGATCGTCGCCTACCTCGAAAAACGCTTCGACGTGAAGATCAACGTCGCCGACCGCGCGCTGGCCGAGCGGCGCTTCATCGCCTCGTTCGTCAACGGCGAGTCGCTCGACGAGATGCTCGCTTCGTTCAATGCCGACGAGGCGATGCGCATTCGCCGCGAAGGCCGCATCGTCAACATCACCAAACGCTAACCCTCAAAAGAAATCGCCCATGGAATAAGATCGATCCTCGTAAAAAAGGCGGAGATATTCGCACTATCCCCGCCCGCAGTTCCGGTCGTGAGCTGTACACTCCAAGCACAGAACCAAAACCTAACAAATGTATGAAAAAACCTGAAAACTTGCTAACGATTCCGGGTATAAAATCGTTTTGTCTCGGAATCGTTGTGTCGGCGGCGCTGTTTCTGCCTTCGCAGGCGTCGGCGGACGACATCTCCCTGAACCTGAAAAACGTAACCGTAAAGCGGGCGATCGCCGCCCTGCAACAGTCGCACTATTCGCTTACGGTCGATGCCAGCCAGATCGACATGGAGCGTCGGATCACGGTCGCGGCGGAGGACGAACCGATCGAGAACGTCCTCGCGCAGATCTTCGCGGGACAGGATGTGAGCTATGAAATAAACGGACGGAGCATCGTCGTCACGCGCCGTGCCGTGCCGCGCGTGGCCGAAAAGGCCGTGTCGCGGACGCTGAGCGGCGTGGTGCGCGACGACAAGGGCGCCACGATCGTGGGGGCGACGGTCGTCGTCAAGGGGACGACCACCGGCGTGACGACCGACATCGACGGCCGCTATTCGCTGCGCGTGTCGGCGGACAATCCCGTGTTGCAGATTTCGTTCGTGGGCTACCGCACGGCCGAAGTGGCGGTCGCACCGGCGCAAACGGTCGTGGACGTGACGCTCGCCGCCTCGTCGATCGACGTGGACGAGGTGGTGGTCGTGGGGTACGGCACGCAGTCGCGCCATACGCTCACGACGGCCGTGTCGAAGATCGCCGGCAGTGCGGTGGCGGCGGCTCCCGTGACCTCGGTGGGCGACGCCCTGAAAGGCAAGGTCGCGGGTATGCAGGTCTCGACGACCAACTCGCTGCCGGGCGAGGCGCCGACGTTCCTCATCCGCGGCGGTTCGTCGATCAACCAGAGCAATGCGCCGATCGTCATCGTCGACGGGATCACGCGCGCCATGAACGACATCAACCCCAACGACATCGAGTCGATCGAGGTGCTGAAAGACGCTGCGGCGGCCGGCATCTACGGCTCGCGGGCGTCGAACGGCGTGATTCTGATCACCACCAAGAAAGGTACGGTGGGCAAGGGGCCGGAGATCGTCTTCGAGGGGCAGATCGGCTGGGAGTCGCCTTCGCGCAAATGGGATTTCATGAATGCCGAGGAGTTCCTGTCGTTCGTGCGTCCGGCGATCGCCGAGTCGTACAACGGCGCGTCGGTGCTCACGTCGGCCACGGCCGCCGGCACGGGCAACGGCGACGGCTCGATCCATACCACGCGCTTCCTGGGCGACGGCGAGGCGGTTCCCGCAGGCTGGCGGAGCATGACCGATCCGGTGACGGGGCGCACGATCGTCTTCACCGATACCGACGAGCAGGGACACTGGTTCCGCGACGCGCTGTGGGCGAAGGCCTACGTGGGCGTGACGGGCGGCAACGAGAACGTGAAATACGCCGCGTCGGTGAGTTATGCCGACGACGGCGGCGTGGTGGCGATGACCGACTACTCGGTCTTCACGATGCACGGCAGCGCCGATTTCAAGATTTCGAAGCGGCTGTCGGCCTCGACGACCTTCGACCTGTCGCGTTCGATCCGCCACCCGCTCGTCGACAACTACTTCAACAGCCTCGGACGCGGTCTGCTGATCGCACCCACGCACCGCGACTACGACGCCGACGGCAACCTGCTGCGCGGCGGCGACAACAAAAACTGCCACACGGCGATGTGGTACGAGACCTACTACGACCGCGAATGCGCCGACAAGCGCGCCACGGGCAACTTCAACCTCAACTGGGAGATCGTCGACGGGCTGACCGCCACGGCGCAGTACGCCATGCACGACTACAACTACCGCGGCAGCTACTACTACAAGGGCAATTCGCTCGAACAGACTCGCAGCTGCACCGAGACGCGCACGGAGACGCTGCGCGATCAGTTCACGGCCTACCTCAATTTCGACCGCACGTTCAAGCGCCACCAGATCGGCGTGACGGCCGGTTACGACTACATGGCCGAGCGCTACCGCTACCTGACGGCCAATTCGACCTATGCGCCGTCGGACAAGGTGCCCGTGCTCCAATCGGGCGGCAACTTCACGGCCAGCAACAAGGATACGAAGGAGGTGCTGATCTCCTATTTCGGCCGCGTGAACTATAACTTCGACAAGCGTTACATCCTCTCGTTCACGGCCCGCGCCGACGGTTCGTCGAAATTCGCGCCGGGCAACAAGTGGGGCTTCTTTCCCGCCGGCGCCGCCGCATGGAACGTCTCGGACGAGAAGTTCTGGAACGTGCGGCCGATCAACGACCTGAAACTGCGCGTGAGCTACGGCATGACGGGCAACAACGGCATCGGGTTGTACGACGCCTACGGTTCGTACAGCACGGCGCAGAACTACGCCGGCCACTCGACGACGATCGCCTCGGCGATGGCCAACAGTGCGCTGCGCTGGGAGACTACCACGCAGTTCGACATCGGGTTCGATCTGGGGATGTTCCAGAACCGCCTGCGCATCGTGGCCGACTACTACAACAAGGTGACCGACAACATGATCTTCTCGATCACGCTGCCCGACACGTCGGCCTACTCGTCGGTGAAGGCCAACGTCGGTTCGGCGCGCTTCTCCGGTTTCGAACTGGAAGTGCACTCGATCAACGTGCAGAAGAAGAACTTCACGTGGACGACCGACCTGACCTACACCTACAACCGCAACCGGGTGCTGTCGCTGCCCGACGAGTACAAGTATACCGACGTCGACGGCCGCGACGCATGGCGCATCGGCGGCTACACGATGACCGAGAGCGGCTACCGCTTCGGCGGCACGGCCGTGGGCGAACCGCTGGGACGCATCTACGGCTACAAGATCGCGGGCATCATCCAGTCGCAGGCCGAGGCCGACGCGGCGCTCTACGACAGCCAGTCGCACGGCTACCGCCGTTCGGACGGCTTCTCGGAGAATACCGATTCGAAATACAAGGGGCGCAAGGACATCGGCGACTACGAGTGGTGCAACCGCGAGGGTTCGGCGCGCCTGGCCGACGGGCGCGAGCAGATCTCGTCGGAGGATATGTTCTATCTCGGCTCGGTGATCCCGCACTCGGTGGGCGGCATCAACAATACCTTCAAATACAAGAACCTCTCGCTGTCGGTCTATCTCGACTACGCGCTGGGACACTCGATCTACAACTACTTCAAGTCGCGCGTCTTCCAGAACGGCATGGGCAGCAACAACGCCAACCTCGACAAGATGGTCTACGACTGCTGGCGCTATCCGGGCGATACGGAGGCCAAGTACGCGCGCTTCTACGCCAATGATCCCGACTACGGCAACCGCAACTTCTCGCGCATCTCGAACTTCAACGTCGAGAAGGCCGACTACCTCTGCATCCGCGACGTGACGCTCGCATACGACCTGCCCGTGCGCTGGATTAAGAAGCTGGGCATGAAGAAACTCACGGTGAGCGTCACGGGCAATACGCTCTACTACTTCACCAAGGTATCGGGTTCGATCAGCCCCGAAAGCGGCGCCGGCGCCGACGGCAATCTCTACAAGAGTACGTCGACGGGCGATGCCACGGGCAACATCGCGCCCAATGCCCGCAAGGTGCTCTTCTCGCTCAAATGCGTCTTCTAATGCTTCACTACAACCAAGATAAAACCATGAAATCCAAGAAACTGCTGATCGCGCTGGCGGGATGCGCCGCCTTCGTGGCGACGGCCTGCCACGGCGATCTGGACATCATACAGGACAACCAGCTCACGGCGAGCAACATGTGGACCGAGTCGAGCGACGTCACCACGTCGGCCTACGGCATCTACTACCTCATGCGCGCCAATTTCGTGCAGGACAAGGTCAACGTCTTTTACTGGGGCGAAGCGCGTGTGGGCGAATACATGTGGGGCGCCGGATCGTGGCGCACGGGACACGACAACGACATGTACGGCGTGCAGAACAGCACGATGAACGACTCGAACGCCTCGACGGTCTGGACGAAGCTCTACACGGCCGTCAACGCCGCCAATGCCGTGCTGAAATACGCCCCGACGGTGCCGATGACCGACGCCGACCGCCAGTGGGCGATCGGACAGGCGGCATTCGCCCGTGCCTACCTCTATTTCTGGGCCGTGCGCCTGTGGGGCGACGTGCCGCTGCTGCTCAACCCCGTCGAGTCGGTCGATGCGGAGGAGTGCTATCCCGCGCGTTCGCCCAAAGCCTACGTCTACGAACAGATCGGCCGCGACATCGAGACGGCCGTGGCCTACGTCACCTCGGGCACCGACAAGTACGTCGCCACGCCCGATGCGGTGAACATGCTCAAAGCCGAATACGCGCTGTGGATGTACGCCACGCAGGCGGGCGGCGACGATTACCTCGCGCTGGCCGACGAGGCGTTGAAGGCGATCGGCATCTCGTCGGCGCGCCTTCTCGATGACTACGCCTCGATCTTCGCGGTGGACAACAAGTGCAACGCCGAGGTGATCTTCGCGCTGAACAACAACCAGACCGAGAAGCTCACGGGCGGCTACTACTGGACCTTCTACTGGCCCGCGACCAACGTGGCGCCGGCCTATCAGATGAATCCCGTGCCGATCTACACGACGCAGTGGTGGAACTATTCGGACAACTTCATCTCAGTGCTCAAACGCAGCAAGGCCGAGCACAACGACCGCCGCGTGGACTGCAACTACCTCGAAGGGCCTTACGGCTCGTCGTCGGAGGGGGTGATGAATACGATTTCGTGCCCCAACAAACTCAAAGGCGACTGTTCGACCAACATGATGATCCTCGACTGCGACCTGCTCTACTATCGCTATGCGCAGGCGGTGATGCTGGACGCCGAACTGAAATACTGGCGCAAAGACTATGAGGGGGCTGTCAAGTCGCTGAATCTCATCGCTAAGCGTGCCTACGGCGTGGATAACTTCTACACCGAGGCCACGAAGGAGGCGGTGCTCGATGCGCTGTGTACCGAGACGCTGCTCGAATTCCCGTGCGAAGGGGTGGTGTGGTGGACGCTCATCCGACTGGACAAGATATGGGACTACAATCCCTCGCTGGCCGAGCGCCGCGCGCTGAACCCCAACATCCTGTTGTGGCCCATTTCGGCGTCGGCGCGCAACAAGAACACCAAGCTCACGCAGACCGAGGGCTGGAACTGATCCGATAACCTAAAACTCAGAGCAGATGAAAACACGAATCATATCTTTCTTGTCGGCGGCGGCGCTCCTTGCGGGATGTTACGAGGATGCCGGGGAATTGGGCGTCGATACGGCTACCCGCATCGCCCTGTCGCCCGCCGAAATCGGGTTCACGGCCGACGGCACGACCGTCGACGGCAAGGTGGCCTATGTGGGTGTCGTGCAGGTGATGCCCTTCGAGAAGGGCCGCTACACGTGGCGCGCCGAGGGCGACGTGGCGTGGGCCACGGTCGGCGAGACCGTCGTCGACGAATCGTTCGCCGATACGTGGACGAGCGCCGTGACGACGACGCGGATGCGGGCCGTGGAGATCATGGCGACGCCCAACACGGAGTACCGCCGTTCGGGCGTGCTGACCGTGACGGCCGAGGACGGCACCGTCGAGACCTTTCCCATTACGCAGGCAGGGTTGAAGGCCGACGCCGAGATCGTCTGCGAACTGGCCGAGACGGGCATCGAGTATGCCTCTGCCGGCGGCGAGACGACGATCGACTACACGACCAACATGGGCGACGTCTACGACTACTCGGTGACCTACGGCGAGCCGGATGCCGGCGAGTGGCTCACGTGGAGCGACGAAGGGGCAGGCCGCGTGGTGCTGCGGGCTGCGGAGTGGACCTCGAAGAGCGACAACCGCACGGCGGTCTTCACCATCCATGTCGGCACGGCCGACACGAGCGAGGCGTCGGCCGAGATCGCCGTCGTGCAGTTGCGTGTGGACGATTACTACTATCTCTACGGCGCGTCGGTGCCCCGTTACGAGGCGATCGATGCGGCGTTGCAGATGACCAAGCAGGAGGAGGGAGTCTATACGGCCGAGACCTATTTCGCGGCCGACGGGACGAATCCCGTGCGCATCAACAAGGACAGCCGCACGGCCTCCTATCCCTGCTACGTGCTGGCGGCGGGAGGGACGGTCGCCGAGATCGCATCGGCCGAGGCACCGCTGCCCGCAGGGCCCGAAATCGACGCCGACGGTCTGCGCACGCTCACGGTCGACTTCAACCGCATGACGTGGCAGTGGGAGCGCATTACGACGCCCAACTGCCTGCCCGACGATCGGGTGGCCGACTATCCGACCAAAGCCTACGTCACTCCGCGCGGAACCTACAAGACGTGGATGACGCGCAACCTCGACTGGGACGGCGGCGACGGCATCGGTGTCTACAAATTGGGCTGTCCGCTGGTTTTCAGCGCGACGAACAAGGATACGGGCGGTTACAACTCGAAGACCGACCCCACGTACAGCTACCGCAACACGGCGGTGCGCAATCCGGCGTGGGACGACACCGGGAACGGCGGCGAGCTGGAGCCCGACGCCGCGATCACGGCCCTCGGCGGTCGCCACTATACCTTCTACGAATACCTGACGGGCGCGCCGCGCGGCGGTCTGATGGAGGAGTATTACAGCGAGTGGCCCGCGCCCTACACCGTGGGACGCGAGGTGCGCGACGCGGCGGACTACACGATCCTGTTCGAAGGACTGACCAGCGCGAAGTTGCAGGAGTACGCCGGCCGCGAGGAGGAGTTCTTCGAGGAGCATCCCGTTTCGCGCATCCAGATTCAGGGTATCTGCCCCTACGGCTGGCATGTGGCCAATTTCCAGGACTGGTACGACATCCTCTACGCCGCCTACGACTTCGGGTCGAAGAACAACGGCGGATACGTGCCCAAGGAGCCGTCGTTCGCCAATACGGTCTACGGCAGTTCGTCGGCCGCCTACAAGATCAATGTGGTGCCCTATCTGCGCATTTCTCGGGCGCTGTGGACGGTCGGCGGCAAGTGCCTGTGGGACGAGGCGGGCAGTCTCTATCCCGTCAACGAAGGTTCGACGACGAAGAGCCCGGCTCAGGCCGATATCGCGGACAACTCCGAGGAGTTCGGCTTCAATCTGGCGCCTACGGGGTGGCGGGCGATGTCGGTGGGATGGCAGGATCTGGGGTTGAAGACCCATGTATGGATTCCGATGCCCACGACGGCGACCTATACCGGCAACGGCCATACCTGCTACATGGGGTGGCGTTTGGTGGCGATGACCAACAACGGCAACTGGATCTTCCGCGACAACTATCAGAACGGCAACGTCGCGCACGGTGTACGCTGCGTGAAGAACTACGACGCGGAGTGATCCGCCGAAGGAGCGGTCGGGAGAGGGCGGAGCACCCTCTTCCCGACCCGTCCCTCCTCGGAAAAGGAGGGGCAGCGACAGAAAACGATTTTAAACCGAAACAGAACAATGAAACTATACCGATTTTTATTGATTTGCGCGGCTGCGGTGACGGCCGCCTGTACGGAGGAGCCGCGCGATTTCGACATGACGCCCGCGGCGCCGCCTGCGCCGGAGGAGCAGTACGCCGCCCCGACCAACCCGCTGGGGAGCATCGTCGTGGCGCATCGCGGCGGTGCGACCGAGTCGGGGCATCCCGACAACTCGCTGGCGGGACTGAAATACGCCCTCGACCTGAAAGTCTACGCCGTGGAGTGCGACATCTACGCCACGGCCGACAACCGTGTGATCGTGGCCCACGCCACCCAGGGCTGTCTCGTGAACGGGCTCAAGCCGTGGGAGCATACCTACGACGAATTGTGCGCCGCGGGGACGCTGTCGAACGGCGAACGGCTTCCGTTGCTGGAAGATTTTCTGGAAGAGGTGATGCGCGCCGGAACGTCGAAACTGTGGCTCGACGTGAAGAACATCCTCGTCGACGGTTCGTCGGCGGGCTATACGGGCTTCTCGGCGCGTTCGTGCCAGCTGGCTTGTCAGGTGATCGAGCGGATGAAGGCGCGCAATTTCGTGGAATTCATCGTTACGAGCAACAAGACCGTCTGGACGCTCTGCTATTCGGCGGCCCAGAGCGCGGGCGTGCGCGCCGGCTGGATGGGCTACGTCGCTCCGGCGGAGTATCAGACCTACATCGATCCGTGGATCAACATCGACGCCTCGAACATCTGGTTCGACGGCACGGCGGGCAGCGGGCAGTGGGGAATCGACGACTATGCGTCGGCAGGCGTGGAAGTGAGCGTCTTTACCATCGACAAGGACGTCGACGTGGCCTACTATGCGAACTACATCGACCGCCTGCGCGCCATTGCGACGAATTATCCGAAAAAATTGATCGGGACATTCAGAAAGTAACATCGCGGAGAGAACTTTTTTCCGCCGGAACCGTATATATTGAGAACGGGGCAGATCCCCGATGAACCGAAAAAATTGCAAACATGAAGAGACCGATTCTGCTGCTCGCGTTGGCGGCAACACTGTGTGCGACGCAAAATCTCTTTGCGTGGGGGCGTCTGGGCCATGCGACGGTGGCCCGTATCGCCGAAGAGCACCTTACGAAAAAGGCCAGGGCCAATCTGGACAAGTGGCTCGACGGCGAGTCGATCGTCTACTACGCCTCGTGGCTCGACGATTACAAACCGCAGATGCTCGTCGACCTGGGCTACGATCCCGCGAAGGGCGACCGGATGCACCAGCTGCCCCATACCTTCTCGGTCGACGCCGAGGGCGAGGTCGTGCCCGGCAACCGCTGGCCCGGCACCGACAAGTATCTGGCCAATTGCCTCTACTACATCGAAGAGTCGGCCGATATGCTGAAAAAACGCATCCGCGAGCTGGACGACTCGACGCGGCTGGCCCGCATCCAGCTGATCGTCCATTGCGTGGGCGACATGCACTGTCCGGCGCATATCCGCTATCCGGGCAATACGACGATCGGCTACTACAAGGTCGACTATTTCGGCAGGGAGATGCGCTACCACACCATTTGGGATTCGGAGATCGTCCAGCGTCCCCATCCGTGGAGTTTCACCGATCTGGCGTGGCTGCTCGACCGGTATACGGAGGCGGAACAGGCCGAGATCACCTCGGGTACGGTCTACGACTGGGGGCGCGAATCGGCCGCGGCGTCGAAGTGCATCTACGACGTGCAGCCGGGCGAGTCCGTGGCCAACGATTTCATAAAAAAGTACAAGCCGCTGGCCGAGAGCCAGATCGCAAAAGCCGGTTATCGGTTGGCAGCGGTACTGAACGACGTTTTCGGGAAGTGACGAAAAGTCTGTTTTAGGGGGCGGGGCGACCGGTGGTCGCCCCGTTTTTTTGCCGGCAGTCCGAGGCTGCGGAGCGCGGGGATGAAAAATTGGCGGCATCGTCCGGGCGAATCCGGTTCTGCATCCGGTTCGCGGAAGCATCCTCTTTGACGCTCTTTAACGGAACAGGAACAGCAGGAGCACCCACTGGAAATCCTTGATACGGAGCCTGATTTCGCGCAGCGCCAGTTCGAGGTGCTTGTCGACCGTGCGTACCGACACTCCCAGCCGTCGGGCGATCTCCTGCCGCGAGAGGTTCTCCTGTCGGCTCAGGGCGAAGATCGTCCGTCGCTGCGGCGGCATGGCGGCGACCGTCCGTGCGATCGTCTGCCGGAGTTGCTCGGCTTCGAGACCGCTTTCGGGGCTTTCGGCTTCGTCTGAGACGGCATCGAACTCCGACAGCGGACGGCGGAGCGCTTCGAGGTTGTATCGACGGCGGAAATGGTCGTAGATACGGTGCTTGGTCATCGTGAAGAGCAGATTGTAGAGCGAGCGGTGCTCGTCGAGCCGGTCGCGGCCGAGCCAGAGTTGCATGAAGACCTCCTGTACGATGTCTTCGGCGGCGGCATGTTCCCCCCCCCTGACGACTCTTTTCGTGAAGGTCAGGAAGAGGTCGTAGTAACGGTGGAAGAGGGCTTCATAGCTCTTCAAATCGTCCCGTTTCAGAAGGACGACCAGCTTTTGGTCGGAGATATCGGGGAGAGGCCTCTTCATGTTCGATCCGGCATTGTCTGTCGCAGGGGTCCGGCGCGGCGTGCTTTCGGGTATCGATTATCCAAAAATAGCAAATTTTTCCGATAAAATCAACTCTCCGGAGTAGTATTTATGTCGGTTTGTCGGGGGAAGAACTCTTGTCGGTGCGGGGCAGGGATCTCAGCGGTTTGGTCGGAAACGGCATTCGGCAGGCTCCGTGGCGGGAAGAGGGGCGCGGCGGGCCGGTGCCGCAGGCAGGGGGAGGGAACGGTACCGATGCGGGCAAAGGACGTCGGAGCGAAGCGATTCGTCCGTACCCGATGAAAAAAGAGGTCACGATCCGATCGTAACCTCTTGAAAATTCGTGACTCCGACAGGATTCAAACCTGTAACCTCTTGATCCGTAGTCAAGTGCTCTATTCAGTTAAGCTACGGAGCCATTCCCTTATTGCGAGTGCAAATGTAGGGTATTTTTCCGGTTTATGCAAATTTTTTGCGGATAAAATTTATCCGACCCGGAAAATGGCGCTTCGGAAGTCGGGAGTGTCTGCTGTTGCGGGCTTCTGCGGACGATGGGCGGCGGAGCGGGTGCGGGGTTCGCACGGCGGAAAATCCGGAAGCCGGCAGGGTGGGGAGCGGTGTCCCGCCATGCGGGAGTAGGGCGGGACCGGCCCTTCGGGACGGGGCGGAACGAAAACGGCAGGACATTCGTCCTGCCGTTTTCGTTGAAAGAACTTCCCGTTACTCCTGTGTGAGCGCCCCGTAGATGACAGCCGTCTGGCTGCTGTTCGTGGCACGCAGCTGCCCCATCGTATAGACGTCGTATGCTACGTTCGTCCATTCGATCTTGAAGGTCTTGTTTTTGAGGAACTCGGTCAGGTTGTAGATACTGCCGTCGTTGAAACTTTCGGCATTGCTGTCCATCGAGAGCGTCGAACCGTCGATGGTGAAGCTGTCTTCCGCCTGGTTGAAGGTGATCTGGTAGGTATACCGCACCTCCTGCCCGATGCCGCCGATCACCGGAGCGACCGTCAGCTGCGAGTTGCCCTCCGTATCCAGCCCGAAATAGAGGTTGATGTGCGAGAAGGAGGCGATGCCCGACGTGAGCAGCAACTTCATCTGGAAGATGTTGTGCATGAGATAGCCCAGATAGTTCTCGGATTCGTTCGTGCTGGGGAACATGCCGTCCTCCACGCGCAGGATCGTGTAGTACTTTTCGACGCCGAAGCAGGCTTCCATGCCGATATTGGCCTTGCTCTTGGCCTGTATGAGGATCGGAGTGTCGCTGTCGGTGGTGAAATTGTCCGTGTCGGCATGGTAGTTCAGCCCTTTGATCTCCACGCCGTTGATCGTAACGGGAGTGTCGAATACGAGGTCTTTCGTGACGATGTCCGTATGCGTCTCGACCGCTTCGATCTGCGTGACGTTCCCTACTTTGTAGAGGAACATGACCGTGCGGGTGCTGAGTTTCACGTCGACGGTCAGTCCGTTGACGTCCATGTAGCAGAAGAGGTTCTGCTTGTAGGAGGGCGCATTGCGCAGCGCCTCCTGCAACTGACCCTGCTTCACGGCCTGCATCTCGGCCTCCGTGGCACGTGTCAGCGTGGCCTTGATGCGGTTGATGCGGCCCGTCATGGTGAACACGTCGTCCGTCACCTCGTCGATCTCGAATTCGAAATCGGTTTTCAGTCCCAGGTTGCCCGTACCGCCGCTGATCGCATCGTTGGGGTCGCTGATGATGTGGAGGTAGTTGTAGGTGTCGAACGTGAGCACCGGACGCTGGTAGGCGTGGAACATGTAGGTCGACGTGCGCGGGATGCCGTTGAGTTCCGGATAGTCGAGGTTGTCGGTGAACATCGTTACCATGTTGTTGTCGGCGAAATCCATCCAGAAACGGTAGAATCCCTTGCTGGTCTCGATGTCGGCGAACCAGCCGAATTCGGCTCCGGCAAGCTGTGCCTGATAGCCCTTCATGGCGGAGTCCACGCGAACGTCGACACTGTCGTCCATCGTAACCGTACTTTCGTTACAAGCCGTATGAACGGCCGCGGAAGCCAGCAGAATGAGTATGCTGATATATTTTCTCATAGTATCTTGTCGTTTTCTTACTTGTTAAAATCCGGACGTTCGCTATTTCGTGGGAGGATTGGAAACGACCTTTTCGATGGCTTCGCGGAAATAGGTCTCCAAGCCCTTTTCGCCCGAAGTCTCGTTATCGAAGAACTCGATGTTCCACGTCTCCTTGAAATAGCTTTCGACGATGGCCAGCTTCGCTTCCAGATCGGCTTTCGCGTTGGGATTCTCGGTCGATTTCTCCGCTTCGGCCAGCACGGTATCCTTGAACCAGTCGTAGCCGAAGACCAGAATGCCCGAAACCATCTCGGCGAAATCCTCGTCCTTGTTCAGCATCGCGTAGTTGGTGATGAATCCCAGACGGCGGGCCTCGGAATCGTTGAGCAGCGTCCAGTTGGAGTTGTACCGGCCCGTCGAGATCTCTTGATACTTCTTGTCGAAGAGCTTGGTCTGGTGGAGAATGTGCGTGAACTCGTGGACGATCGTGTGGAGCGATTCTTTGAGCTCGTTCTCATCCGAAGCGTCGAAATTATTGACGTTCAGGAGCAGAATCTTGCGTCCTCCCTCGGCCTGTCCCAACTTGTAGGAACCGTTCTGGTATTCGGGGCTGCCGACCAGCACGATTTTCTTCGGGGCGACCTCTTTGAGGAAGTCCTGGCTGTTGCCCGTAGCCTGGATATACGGTTCGAACCATACGTCGCGCAGGGCGGCCATCATCGGCTGTACGGCGTCGAACTCGACGGGAACCAGCTGTACCTCCGACAGGCTGCTGTAAGCCTGCGCAGCGTCCCAGCGGTATACGACGTCGATGTTGTAGGGCAGCGTGTAGTTCTGGTACAGCCATTTGTCCAGTTCGTTCTCGGCGTACTTCTCCCCGCCCAGTCCGGGGATGTAGAGATCGTCGGCTATCTTTTCTTCTTCGCGGCAACCGCCCAGAAGCAACGTCGCTCCGAACAAGGCTGCAAGGAATATGTTGTTGTATCTTTTCATATCTTTCACGATTGGATTGGATTGTTTACCACGGTTGCGGAATGTTGTTCATCGGGTTGGCTTCGACGCCGGCGAGAATCGCGGTCTGCGGGATTTGCAGGATGCGACGGTCGTCGTCGGGCGTCAGCGTGCTCGTCTGACCGGAGTTGTCGCGGTGCGTGACGGGGATGTTCCAACGCAGGATATCGTAGTAACGCTGTCCCTCGTAGAGGAACTCGATGCGGCGGAAGTCGAGGATCGTCAGGATCAGAGCCTTTTGCAGACGCCCCTGCTCGCCGTCGAGGAAGCGGCCCTTGTTGAAGTCGCTGTTGATGAAGGTGTTCGCACCGTTCAACTGCGCCGAGTAGTAGCTCAGTATCTTGGCCTGCGTGAGCGACGTGGTGGCGATGTCGAAATCGTCGGCCGGGATGCGCAGCTCGATGAAGCAGTTCAGATCGTCGAGCGCCTCGTCGAACTTGCCGAGCATCGTATTGGCCTCGGCGCGCGCCAGCAGCATCTCGTCGCTGCGGAAGAGCGGCAATTTGGTGTAGGCCGTACCGATTCCCTCGACGATGTCCGAATAGTAGAACTCCTCGTAATACTTCGCCAGCACCTTGCCCTTGGCACCGCCGCTGTACCCGTAGGCGCAGTTCGAATAGACCCAGTCCGCGCCGGTGGCGTTCTCGGTGGTCAATTTGGTGAAGACCTCCTCGTTGAGCGTGTAACGGGTGTAAAGGTTCGCCGAGATGGTTCGCCCGATGGCGGTCATCGGTTCGCTGAGCAGCAGGTTCGCGTTGCTGCCGGCCGACGCGAACTCCTGACCGATCTTGTCGGAGTTGTCGTTGTAGGTGCTTATCTTGTTCCAGTCGGTGAGATAGCTGCGGCAGAAGATGCGGCAGGGATCGCTCTCCGAGGGGAACCGGACAGGCGTCTTGGTGATCGTGTTCGAGGTGCCGGGTTTGTCGAAGAGGCTCGGCGTGGGGAAGAACTGGTTGACGTAGTATACTACGTTCTGATAGTCGCGCGTGAAGAGCGCCACGCGGGTTGCGAAGGCCAGGGCCGACTGGGGCGTGAAGTGGAACTTCGGCTCGTTGTAGTCGCTCGCGCTGCCGACGATTTTCATGCCGTCTTCGAGATCCTGGAGCACTTTCGAGAGCGTTACGGCGACGGTTTCGCGCGAGTATTCGGCATAGGTCGTCTTCTCGGGATCGGTGGCGTAGGGGATGCCCGGATTGCTGGCCATGTTGTCCAGATCGAAGAAGTCGCTGTACAGCGACAGCAGGCAGAAATGCGCATAGGCGCGGCACAGCAGCGCTTCGCCGCGCGAATGTTCGAGTTGCGTGGTCTGGCCGTGCGTTTTTTCCAGTTCGTCGATCGCTTCCAGGGCATGATTGGCGGCCGCTACGGCCTCGTAGGCTGCCGACCAGTAGGGTTCGTAGCCGTCCCATGCGCCTTCGCCCGCAAGCGAGTATTCGCGCCAGCGGAAAGCGTCCTCCTGATAGGTGAAGAGCGAATTTACGCCCGCGATGGCCGTACCGTAGTCGACGAAGCCGTCGCAGCGGGCGTCGACTACCGAATAGAACGTGGAACTCGGATAGGCCGAAACCAGCAGCGCGGAGACTTTTTCCGGCGTATCGATGTAGGTACGATTGTCGGGATCGGTGCCCAGAAAGTCGGAACAGCCCGAAAGGACTCCGGTCGAGGCGATCAGTGCGATGATTATTTTTCTCATATCTCTTTTCTCTCTTTTTTACTGAATTAGAAGCCGAGGTTCAGCGACAGCGTGAACTGCGTGGTGGTAGGCATGGCCACACCGCCCGTGTTGTAGAATTCGGGGTCGCGGCCGTTGAGCGCCTTGTCCGAGTAGATCAGCCACGGATCCTTGACCGTGAAGCGGACGCTGGCGGTCTTGAAGAAGCGGCTCTTGCTGATCCAGTCCGACGAGAAGTCATAGTTGAGCGAGATGCTTTTCAGACGGATGAAATCGCCCTTGGCCACGCGCTTGCCCGTGTAGTTATAGGAGGCGTAGGTACCTGCATCGGTGATCGAGATCGAATTGTGCACGTAGTCGAGAATGGCCGGAACATCGCTGTCGCCCGACATGACGTAACGGTTCTTGAACTCGTTCGTCAGGGCGGCCAGGTCGCTGTACGACTGGCTGAAAATCGGGTCGAGGCGGATCACGTTGCCGGCCTGGTAGGTGAAGAAGGCGTTCAGCGAGAGATTCTTGTAGCGGACCGTGGTGTTGAAGCCGCCCGTCCACTTCGGGTCTACCTGGCCTTCGTAGATCAGGTAGTCGGTATCCGTTCCCTGCTTGTCGATCTCCTTGGTAATTTCACCCTTTTCGTTGATGTACAATGGAATACCCGTTCCGGGTTCGAGACCTGCATAGGGGATCGAGAAGAGGCTGTTGACGGGATAACCCTCCTTATTGCCGCCTTCGTTGCGGATCAGCTCGTTGGTCTGCGTCAGGTTTTTGGCGTTCTTGATCCGGTTCCACGTATAACCCAGCGTAAAGTTGGCCGACCAGGTCCAGTCCTTCGAGCGGATGAACGTACCGCCCAGCGTGATGTCGTAGCCGTGCGAATCGAGGTCGGCGTAGTTGGCGTATTTCCAGAACTCGCCGCCGATGCCTGACGTCTTGACCGTAGCGATCAGGTCGAAGCCCTTGCGGTTGAAGTAGTCGAACGAGAAGTTCATCCGGTTGTTGAACAGCGTGACGTCCAGACCGGCGTTGAACTGGTAGCTCTTCTCCCAGGTCAGGTCGGAGTTTTCCAATGCCTCGATGTAGATCTGGTTCTCGCTGTGGCCGGGGTTGAAGGACTGCTGGTTGCGGAAGACCACGCCTGCGCTGGCCAGCTGCGGCATGGAGGCCGTCAGACCGTAGCTCAGACGGAGGCTCAGTACGTCGACCCAGTCGGAGGCGTTCTCCATGAACGATTCGTTCTGGATGTTCCACTTGGCACCGAAGTTCCATGTAGGCAGCCAGCGCTTGTTGGCGCTCTTGCCCAATGCATTCGAACCGTCGACGCGGATCGTCGCCGAGATCGAGTATTTGCGGTCGAACGAATAGTCGGCGTTGGCATAGGCTGCTACGAAGCGGTCGAACAACTCCTCGGCCGAGTAGAGGTCGGTCTTGCGGTCGGCCATCATGCGGTAGAAGTTGGGATCGTTGTAGACCACGCCGCCCATCTTGTACTGGTAGCCGGGCTGCGTCGCGGAGGTGATGCGGCGGTCGGTGTATTTGATCTGCATACCGGCCAGCGCGTTCAGCTCGTGCATGTGGGCACCGTCCCAGACCTTGTTGTAGTTGAGCGAGTAGCGTATGTCGTAGTTGAGCATGCGGTAGTTGTTCGTGTTGTAGAAACCTCCCAACGGCAGTACGACGATCGGCTCGGCGTTGAGATCCTCCGTATTGTGCCACAAATAGGGGTTGTTCTGACGGATGGTCGAGTTGCCGGCGGCTCGATAGGCGTTGGCGACGTTCGAATCCTCGGTGATCTTGTGGAGCTGGTCGCTCTTCACGTAGCGGAGCGCTCCCGTGAAGTTGAATTTCAGATCTTTGAGGATCGACCAGTTGAATTCGCCCTGCAGCTTGGCGTCCACAACGTTCAGTTCGATCTTGTTGTTTTCCAGCTCGTTGAAGATGTTGAACGGCGCGTAGTTCATCTGGACGTATTCCAAATTGCCGTTGTCGTCGTAGGGACGCACGGCGCGCGACGTATTCAGCGCGTAGCTGAAGGGGTTGATGTCGAATTCACGCGACCATTCGCCCGTCACCGAGTTGATCTTGCGCGAATAGGAACCCGGAGCCGACTGGTCGCGGAACGATGCGACGGCCTGTACGCCGACCGAGATCTTCTCGCTGACGGTGTAGTCGTTGCGGAAATTCAGCGTGTAACGGCTTACTTCGTCGGCTACCGACCAGCCGTCGTCGCGCAGGAAACCGATCGAAGCGTAGGTGCGCGACTTGTCGGAACCGGTCGAGATGCTCAGCGTGTGCTCCTGCTGGAGGTTGTGCGTGAAAAGCTCGTCGAACCAGTCGGTGTTGGCCTTGGCGTATTTGAGCAGGAAGGCCTCGCGTGCGCTGCGCGTGTTCATCAGGTCGAATTTGCCCGTGTCCTTGTTGTAGGTCGAAATGGCCTTCCACATCAGACCGTAGGGGCCGTAGCTCGACGAGTTGAGAATGCTCTCGTTGAGCATACCCTTGCGGGCGATTTCCGACGTGACGGCCATCTGGTCGGCCGAGTTCATGATGTCGTAGTTCGAGTAGCGGGGCTTCGTGCGGATGGTGAAGTTGCCGGTGTAGTTGATGCGCGGCGCCCCCTTCTTACCCTTTTTAGTGGTGATGACCACTACGCCGTTCATGGCGCGGGCACCGTAGAGGGCCGTCGCCGAGGCGTCTTTCAGGATGTCGAAGGTCTCGATGTCCGAGGCGTTGATGCCCGCCACCGACGAACCCAGCAGCGTCGTCGGGTCGCCCGACGACAACTGGTCGTTGGAGATGTTGACGACATCTTCGAGCACGACGCCGTCGACTACCCACAGCGGTTTGTTCTCGCCGCTGAGCGACGTGACGCCGCGGATACGCACTTTGGGGGCGCTACCGAAGGTGCTCGAAACGTTCTGTACCGATACGCCGGCCACCTGTCCTTCGAGCATACGGCTCACGTCCGTGACGCCCGCGATGGCGACGTCATCGGCCGAAATCTTAACCGACGAGCCGGTGAAACTCTCTTTCTTTGCGTTTTTGAAACCCGTCACGACGATCTGGTCGATCACGACTTCCGGTTTCAGTTTTGCGTTGACAACGTGATTTTTGCCGACCGTTACATTGAGGCTTTCATAGCCGATGTAGGTGAACGTCAGCACCGGATGCTCGCCTGCTGAGGCGGGGACCGGAAGGACGTAAGTGCCGTCTGCGAGCGTCGCTACGCCCGTCGTCGTACCGATCATGACGGTGGCGCCGATAAGGGGCTGTCCGGTTTCGGCATCGACAACCTTTCCCGAAATCTTTATCTGTGCGAACGTCGCGCCGACGCTACCCAGACAGAGTACGAGCAGTAGTAAAAATTTTCTCATGCGCAAAAAATGATTAATATTGTATTCGTCTTTCGTTTCTTCGTTCGGGTGAATCGGTTTGCATAGTGCGCATCGTCTTTTCACCGCTTTCAGGAGCTTATATGTATAGTATATGTAGTCGACAAAGATAGGTATTTTTTCATTACCCCCCCCCGCAATGTTAGGAATTTTTTTTGAGTTTTTTTAAATTGGTGACACAGTGATTGGAATTTATTCGATAAAATTGCAATTCGTAACTGAATTTCGTCTGGAAATTTCGGAATGTAATTAAAATGGCGGATCGGCGGGGGAAACGCTCCGAAAGAGGGTGCAGCGGCCGGACGACTGCCTGAAAACGTGTCGGTTGGGAGAGGCGGATTCGTGGACGCGAAACGGTTCGGGAAGGGCGTCGCGGAGGAACCGGATCAACGTTTGAGTTCGCGGTCGGGGTTCTCTTTGAGGAATTTTTCCCACGATTTGCTGCCGCGCGCCGACGCGGCCTTGCGGCCGCCGCCCAGCCCCTTGTTGCGTTCGTCGCCCAGTGCGGAGTTGAGCGGGCTGCACGACATGAAGTAATGGCACAGCGCCACGGCCATGCCGTCGGTCTCGTCGAGCTTCTTGGGGGTGTAGTCGATCCCCAGTATGCGGGTGACCAGTGCCGCCACCTGCTCTTTGGCTGCCGCCCCTCCGCCCGTGATGCACTGCTTGATGCGGCTCGGCGCGTATTCGAAGACGGGGACGTCGCGGCAGAGCGCGGCGGCCATCGCCACGCCCTGCGCCCGTCCCAGTTTGAGCATGCTCTGCACGTTCTCGCCGAAGAACGGCGATTCGAGCGCCACCTCACGGGGGGCGTACTCGTCGACGAGCGCCCCCACGCGGTCGAAGATGCGGCGCAGTTTGGCGTAGGGATCCGTCAGTTTGTGGAGATCGATGGCTCCCATGACCACCGAGCGCAGTTCGCGCCCCGTGACCTCCACGACGCCGTAACCCATGTAGTTGGTTCCGGGGTCGATTCCCATGATGCGGTAGGACTCTTTGTTCGGTGCAGGCATTTCGGCAGGTATGTTATTGTCCGAGCAGTTTTTCGATCTCGCCGACGGGAATGTGCGAGGCTCGGCCCCATGGCTTTCGGGCGACGATCTGCCCGTCGGAGCAGCGGATCAGCACGAAGGAGGGGAGGCTCTGGATGCCGTAGCTGTCGAAGCCGGTCTGCCAGCCGTCGAGATTGCTGATGTTGCTCCACGGCAGGCCTTCCTTCTCGATGGCGCGGAGCCACGCTTCGCGTCGGCTGTCGAGCGATACGCCGATGACCTCCAACCCCGCGGCGCGGTAGGTTTCGTAGAGTTGTTTGATGCGGTTCATGCCGCTTATGCAGGGGCCGCACCACGAAGCCCAGAAATCGACGAGCACGCACTTGTTGGCCGGGTCCTCCACCGCCTGCCGCAGCGACAGCGTGTCGCCTGCGGGTGTCGGCGCCGCGATGTCGCGGTAGGGTTGTCCCACGTCGGTGCGCAGATATTGTTCGATCTGGGGCCGCAGGTAGCGGCGGATCATGTAGTGCCGCTGCATCGGTTCGCTGAGGCGGTCGATCGCGTCGAGCATCTGCCGTGCCGAGCGGAATCCGGTCGGGTAGCGGCTGAGAATTCGCACGGCGAGGAAGTTGTCGGCATTGTTCACGACGGTGCGGTAGGTATAGTCGTAGAGCTCTTCCTGGATCGCATCGAGTTCTTCTCCGCGGGTGCCTTTCCGGCGTTCGGCGAAGCGTTCCAGCTGTCGCTGGAATTGTGCGAGCGAATCGTTGAGCGGGCTGGCGGCGACGAACGATTTGCGGTCGGCCAGCCTCCCTTCGATCCGTATCGGTGCGTTTTCGAGGATGAAGGAGGCCAGTGTCTTGCGCCCGTCGAGCGAAAGATAGCCCAGTGCAGAGTGGGGAATCCGCCCTTCGAACATGAAGCGTCCCTGTTCGACGCGGGCCGAATCCAGCACGATCAAATCGGCGGGGTAATCCTCTGCGGTGCAGAGGTAGACGGTGGATTGTTCCAGGTCGGGAATTTCACCGGTCAGCGTGTAACCGGATTTGCAGCCGGCCAGAAGGATTCCGGCCAGAGCGAGCAGGGCGGCGGGTTTCATGTTGTAAGGGTTTTAGGTGTGTTTGTCGCGGTTTGCCGGCGGACTTGGTCGGAGCCGACCGGCAGGGGAGGGGCGGAACCGGTCGCAGCAGGCCGGAGGCACATCGCCTCCGGCCTGCCGTCGCCGGTTATTTCCCCAACAGCTCTTCGAGCTTCTCGCCGAGGGCTTTGCCGCGCAGTTGTGCGGCGACGATCTGGCCGTCGGAGCAGCGGATCAGGAAATTCGACGGGATGCTCTCCACGGCGTAGTCGAGCGAAGCCGGCGAATCGAAAGCCTTGAAATCGCAGACCTGGATCCACTTCATCTGCTTGTCGGCGATGGTTTTCACCCATGCGTCGCGTTCGTCGTCGAGCGACACGGCGTAGATTTCGAATCCCTTTTTGCGGTATTTTTCATAGTCGGCCTGCAAATAGGGAATCTCCCTGAGGCAGGGGCCGCACCACGAGGCCCAGAAGTCGACGAGGACGTATTTGTTGGCGGGATTTTCGATCACGGATTTGAGCGATACCGCTTCGCCGTCGGCGTTCGGGGCGGAGATGTCGACATAGGGCTGTCCCACCGTCGTGCGGAGCCGTTGCTCCATGACCTTGCGCAGGTCGGTCAGTTCGGTGCGCTGCTGCCACTCGGCGGGGAAGCGGTCGATCTCGGCCAGCACCTCCTGCGGCGTGAAGAACATCGACCCCGTTTCGGCCAGTATGATCATGCCGCAGATGTTGTCGCGGTTGCGGTCGATCGTTTCGCGCATCTGCTGCTTGTAGCGGTCGACCAGTTGTTTCTTGTCAGCCTCCAATTCGGTGACGCCGTAGGCTTCGCTAGTGTTGAACGTCAGTTCGTTGAAGGCGTTCATCGCCTCGTTGGCCGCGGTTCCGGTCGGGTAGACCTCGTTGGGATTGTAGAGGTTGCCGTCGATTGAGATGCGGGCGTTTTCGAGGAAGAACCGCACGAAGGGCTGCTCCTTGTCCCGGCTCAGATAGGCCACTTCGGGCAGTTCGGTCTTGCCCGTGAAGGTGAAGGCGCCCGCTTCGACTTTGGCCGAGTCGGCCACGTTGTGCGTGCCGTTGAAGGTAATCAGATAGACGTAGGGCGATTCCAGGCCCTCGACGTTGCCGCGAATCGTGTAACCGTCCGACGTGCAGGCACCCAGGAAGAGCAGGGCCGCTGCGAATGTGTAAATGCGTTTCATGGTAAAATGTATAAGTTCGGGTGAAAGGGCCGGCGCACGGCCGGCCGTCGTTGCGTTGCGGTCAGTCGCCGAGCAGCTCGCCGAGTTTTTCGCCGAGCGCTTCGCCGCGCAGCTGCGTGGCGACGATCTGGCCGTCGGAGCAGCGGATCAGGAAGTTGGAGGGGATGCTCTGCACGGCGTACGCCTCGGCCGCGGGCGTCTGGAACCCGCTGAGGTCGCTCACCTGAATCCACTTCATCCCCTGCTGCCTGACGGCGTCGATCCAGCGGTCGCGCTGCGAATCGAACGACACGGCGTAGATTTCGAATCCCTTCTTGCCGTATTTCTCGTAGTCGGCTTTCAGAAAGGGGATCTCGGCCATGCAGGGGCCGCACCACGAAGCCCAGAAGTCGAGCAGGACATACTTGTTCCTGCGGTTCTCGACGACCGATTTGAGCGATACCTCGCCTCCGTCGGCATTCTTGGCCGCGATGTCGATGTAGGGATGGCCGGCGCTCACGCGGAGCTTGCGTTCGGTGGCCTCGCGCAACTCGGTCAGTTCGCGGCGCTGCTGCCACTCGGCGGGGAAGAGCGCGATCTGCTCCATTACCTCCTCGGGCGAAAGGAAGGCGTAGGCGTTGTTCAGGAACGTGGTCACGCCGTAGATATTGTCGCGGTTCATCTCCACGGCGTCGGACATCAGCTTGGAGTACTCCTTGCGCAGGCTGTCGCGCTGCACGTCGTTGCCGGCCTTGGCGAACTCCTCTTCCAAGGCGGCGATCTTTTCGTCGAACGCCCGCTGGATGTCGTTCGACGGCGTGCCCAGTACGGCGATGTCGGCCGGTGCGGAGAGTGCGCCGTCGACGCTGATGCGGCCGTTTTCCAGGAAGAAATGGACGAAGGGCTGTTGCTTGTCGGTGCTCAGGTAGACCACCTCGGGCTGTTCGGCCTTGCCTTTGAAGACGAAGTCGCCCTTGGTGACCTTGGCCGAGTCGATGACCTCCACCTCGCCCGTGTAGCGCAGCAGGTAGACGTAGGGATTGTCGAGTCCGGCGATCTTGCCGCGGATCGTATATCCGTCGGAGGAGCAGGCGCCCAGCAGGAGCAGGGAAGCCGCGAATGCGAGTGTTCTTTTCATACTTATTTTTCTATCAGTTGGTTGACCGCCTTTTCCAGCGCGGAGAGCCGCTGCTGCAACTCGGGGAGGTTGCGGAAGACGGCGTTCGCGCGGTGGAACTTGATGCCCGGCAGCGCCGGCGTGCCCATGCGGACTTCGCCGTCGGGCACGTTCTTGTCGACGCCGCTCTGCGAGCCGATCTTCACGCGGTCGCCGATGGTGACGTGGTCCGCGATGCCGACCTGCCCCGCGAGGAAGCAGTTGCGGCCGATCTTCGACGAACCCGCGATGCCCATCTGCGCCGACGAGACGGTATGCTCGCCGATCTGCACGTTGTGTCCCACTTGGATCAGGTTATCAAGTTTCACGCCACGGCGGATAATCGTCGAATCGGTTTTCGCGCGGTCGATGCACGTATTGGCCCCGATCTCGACGTCGTCCTCGATAATGACGTTGCCCAGCTGCGGGATTTTGTCGAAGCCGCCCTCGGCGTTGGGGGCGAACCCGAAACCGTCGGCACCGATCACGGCGCCCGCGTGGAGGATGCACCGGCTGCCGATGCGGCACCCTTCGTAGATCTTCACGCCGGGGTAGAGCGTCGTCCCCTCGCCGATCTCCACGCCGTCGCCGACGTAGACCTGCGGGTAGATCCGGCAGCCGTCGCCGATGCGTGCGCCCGCCTCGATCACGGCGAAGTCACCCACGTAGCATCCTTCGCCCAACGAGGCTTCGGGTGAGATCGAAGCCCGTTCCGAGACGCCCTTTTTCTGCGGACGCGCGGCGTTGTACATCTCCAGCAGCCGCAGCACGGCCGCCCCGGCGTCGTCGACCTTGACGAGCGTGGGCTTCACCTCCCGCTGCGGCGTGAAGGAGCGGTCGACCAGTACGATCGATGCTTCGGTGGTATAGAGGAACGGTTCGTATTTCGGATTGACCAGATAGGCCATCGAGCCGGCCTTGCCCTCCTCGATCGAGGAGACGGTGTGTACCTTGACCGTTTTGTCTCCGACGATGTCGCCGCCCAGAAAACCGGCGATCATTTCGGCTGTAAATTCCATCATAGCGTTATTTCGTTTGATTTGGTTAGCATTCAGAGGTAGTTCTCCAATTCGATGCCACGGGGCAGGAACTCCGCCACCGAACGGCCGAACGCGAGCACTTCGCGCACTGTCGACGAGGAGATGTCGGCCACGTCGGGCGGCGTGAAGAGCATGACCGTGACCACGGCGGGGTAGAGCCGGCGGTTGGTGGCGGCCATCGTCCGCTCGTATTCGAAATCGGTGGTGTTGCGCACGCCCCGGATGACGGCCGCCGCACCGACCTGCTGGGCGAAGTCGCCCGTCATGCCGCCGTAGATCATCGCTTCGACGCGCGCGTTGCCGGCATAGTAGTCGTCGATGAGCCGCTTGCGGTTCTCGACGCTCAGCAGGCCCTGTTTCGCCACGTTGCTGCCGATGCCGATGATGACTTTGTCGAAGAGGTGCAGCGCCTTCTCGACGATCGCTTCGTGGCCGCGCGTGAAGGGATCGAACGATCCCGGGAAAATGGCTGTTTTCATCCCTCGCTGTGGGTTTATTGTCGACAAAGATACGAATAAGTGAGGGCAGAAGCAAGCGTCAGCTTGATTATGCCGAGCCGGAGTATCTTCGGCGTCAGCCAAAGATACGAATAAGCCGGGGGCAAAAGCAAATTTATTTGCGATTTTGCCGGGGCGAAGTATCTTCGGCGCAGCCAAAGATACGAAAAGTCGAGCGCAGAAGCAAGCGTCAGCTCGATTATGCCGAGCGGGAGTATCTGAGACGAAGTCAAAGATACGAATAAGCGGGGGCAATGTCAAATTTATTTTGACATTGCCCCTCTTCGCCGGCCTACTTCGCGAAACGCACGTACTCGGCGTAGACGATCCGCGTGTGCGGATTCGACGAGACGATCTCCTGCCGCACGGCCTTCGTGCCGAAACGGATGAAGAGAAACCGGCGCGGCACGCGATGGACGACCTGCCGCAGCGTGTCGACGCTCTCGACGCGGCAGTCCGCCGAATCGCCCCGGATACGGCCCTCGACCGTCACCCACGGATCGCGCCAGCGGAACGAGCGGACGGTATCGAAACGCACGGCCGCGGCCAGCCGCCCGCTGTCGCAGACGGCAGCGAAGTCGCGCCGCACGATCGTGTCATGCAACGGTACCTGCACGTCGATTTCGGTCGCCGTAGCCAGCGTCGCCGCGGCTTCGACCCGCCGCAAACGGATGCCCAACTGCCGGATGCGCTCGGCGTCGCCGGCACGCAGGCGTTCGAATTCGCGGCAGCGCAGTTGCAGGACTTCGGCCGATGCGGCCGCTTCGCCCGCCCGCGTGCGATAGCGTTCGACCTGCGACAGAAGGGCGCGTTGATTCTGTTCGAGACGATGTGTTTCGGTGCGATAACGACGCAGGACGCCCGCCAGCGACAGCGTGACGGCCAGTGCATAGAGAAGAAAGAATTTTTTCATGAGTACGACGGTTTTCCGCGCAAGATAGCGCCGCGTGCGGCCGTCGTGTTTCTATTTTTCGGGAAACGCCGGTCGTCCCGTCCTGCCCGCGAGCCGGCCCGCCGCTGCGCGGAAGCGCTCCCTACCGTTCGGGAAGCGCCGCCAGTGCCGCGGCGATGCGTTCGGCCGTGAGCGACAGATAGGGTGTGCCTTCGTAGGAGGCGATCGAGCTGACCCCCTCGCAGTCGAAGGAGAAGAGTTCGTCGAACAGCCGAAGCTGCGCTGCGCCGACGGGTCGTTCCACCCACCGGATGCCTGCCCGCCGCGCCGCTTCGGCCACCAACGTCCACTCCACGTCGTCGAGGGGCGCGGCGTAGATCACGTCGTCGCGCACGGCGAACAGCGGCGCGTCGCCGGCCCGGCGGACGATGCCGTCGCGGTCGCAAAGAAGCGCACAGCGCGCACCGGACCGCTCGGCCTCCTGCTGCGCCCACCGTGCCGTTTCGCGGCGTGCCGACGTGGGCCATTCGGGACGGTAGCCGTCGCAGGGAACGACCGCCGCCGCAGGACGCAGGCTTCGCAGGGCATAGGTGCGATAGAGCGACACGCCGTCGGCCGTCAAGGCGTACGTCCCGTCGGCATAGAGCCGCAGCGTGACGGTCGCGCCGCCCGCCGGATAGCCGTTGGCACGCAGCAGTGCGCCGATTTCGTCGGCGATGCGGCCGGCCGGCAACTCCGCGGGACGGCCGAACAGAGACCCCGCACCGTCGCGCAGCCGCGACAGATGCGCCGCCGTGTGCAACGGCCGGTAATCGACCGTGCGCAGCCGTTGGTAGAGATAGACCCCGCCGGGCAGCCCTTCGCCCAGGGGTGTCAAACGGCCGTCGATGGAGCAGAAGTCGGTCATTGCGCAGAAATATCAGATCGTCAGCATTTTGAGCAGCAGTTCGCGCAGCAGCTCGCCGTCCGACGCGCCGCCTGCGTCGAGTCCCTTGCTCTTGCCGTCGTATTCGCGCAGCAGCCCCAGCACTCCGAAGACCTTGTTGTTGGGCCAGCGGGGCATGGCCTGCCGCAGTTCGTTGATCGCAAAGACGTTGCCCACCTTCAACGCCCGCATCAGCTCGGCGTCCGACGGCGCGCCCGTCCCCCGCCGCCGCGCGAGCCAGTAGAGGTAGTTGAGTACGAACAGTTGCCGGAACTGCCCGAACAGCGCCAGAACGGTCACCAGCAGCGGATTCTCCTTGGGGTTGCGGCCGAAGTGGTCGGCGATGCGCAGCGCGCGCGCCATGTCGCGGCCGAGTACGGCCTTGCACAGCTCGAAATTGTTGTATTCGCGCGAGATGCCGATGTTCCGCTCGATGTCGCGGTCGGTGATGCGCTGCGTCCCTTCGGGCAGCGAGACGAGCAGTTTTTCGAGTTCGTTGGCGATCTTCGACACGTCGCATCCCAAGTGGTCGGTCAGCATCGACAGCGCCTTCTCGTCGATACGGCACCCTTTCGAGGCGATGAATCCCGACAGCCACGGCCCGATCTCGTAGTCGCGCGGCCGCACCGACTCGAAGACCGCGCCGCAGGCGGCCGCCTGCTTGTAGAAGGCCGAACGCTTGTCGACGCTCTTCTCCTTGTGGCAGACGACGAGGATCGTCGACGCCTGCGGCTTCTGCGTGTAGAGCGAGAGCTTCTCGATCTGCCGCATCTGCTGCGCCTCCTTCAAGATCACTACTTCGTAGCTGCCCATCATCGGCATCTGGCGGCAGAAGTTGATGACCTGCCCCGGCTCCGTGTCGCGCCCGTAGAGGACGATCTGGTTGAACGACCGTTCGGCTTCGCCGAGGATCGTCGACGCCAGACGGTCGCACAGCGCGTCGATGAAATAGGACTCGTCGCCCATGAGCAGGTAGACCGGAGCGAAACGGCGGGCGGCGATATCGGCCGACAGGCGCTCGAACTGCGCCACTGAATCCCGGAAACGGACTGCACTCTTAGCCATAGTCAGATGATCTCTTTGGTGATACGCAAAACATTCTCCGTGCGGTCGGTCAGGCGGTAGCGGTCGTCGATGCGGCGGCCGACGAGCCACACGATCTCGTCGCCCGACAGGAGCACGAACTGGCGCTGTTTTTCGGGCAGCGAGACCTTGCGGTCGATCAGGTAGTCGCTCACCTTCTTGCGCCCCTCCATACCGAAGGGAATGAAGGTGTCGCCCTCGCGCCAGCGGCGCAGCCGCAGCGGATAGCGCAGCAGGTCGGCGTCGAGCAGCGCCACCTGCTCCGGCACGTCGTAAGCGCGGATGTCGTCGATGTCGCACGCCTCGAAATAGAGCACCATGTTGCCGCAGTAACTGCGCTGGGCGCCCTGCTCGACGGTCACTTCGCAGGCGTCGCCGGGGGCGATGCGTTCGACGAGGATCCGTCCGCGGTCGACCGTGGCGACGTACTCCCTGGCGTAGAACCGCCGGCCCGTCGCCGCCTCGCTCAGTGCGCGGCAGAGTGCGTCGCAGACGTCGCCCTTGAAGCCGTACTGCGAACTGAGCAGTTCGTAGACGGCGAAATTGCGCGGATAGGCCGCCTCGATCCGTTCGACGTGGATCGTGGCGATCCCGTCGGCCTGGGTCACGACCTCTTCGCGCATGTGCGCGACGGCCGCCTCGATGAAGAGCTGCGTGTCGGTCAGCCGTTCGATGTTGCGGCGCATCAGGTCGGTGAACTTGGGGTTGATCTCGCGGATGCGGGGGATCAGCCCCAGCCGGATCTTGTTGCGCAGGTATTTGGTCGAGCGGTTCGAAGAGTCCTCGCGGAAGGGAATCTTCTGCGCCACGGCGTATTCCAGAATCTCGCGGCGCGAAGCGAACATCAGCGGTCGCACCACCCGTCCCATGCGGGTGCTGATCCCCGTCAGCCCGCGCAGCCCCGTACCGCGCAGCAGGTTGATGAAAAAGGTCTCGATCGAGTCGTCGGCGTGGTGCGCCACGGCGATGGCCGCATAGCCGTGCTCGCGCCGCAGCTCCTCGAACCACGCATAGCGCAGCCGGCGGGCCGTCATCTCCATCGACTCGCCCGTGCGCTCCATTTCGGCCGCCGTGTCGAACCGCCGGTTGTAGCACGGCACGCCGTAGCGGGCAGCCTCGCGCGCTACGGTCACCTCGTCCTCGTCGCTCTCGGCGCCGCGCAGCTGGAAATTGCAGTGCGCCACGCCGAACCGATAGCCCAGCGAGGCCATGAGCGACAGCAGCACCATCGAATCGACGCCGCCCGAAACGGTCAGCAGAATACGGTCGTCGCGGGAAAAGAGCCCGTGGCGCTCGACGTAGGATTGAAAACGGTCGGTCAGCATCTGTGTATCGAATTAAGAATTAATCGAAGCGGCCGTGTCGTCGGGACTTGGCGCCTCAGAGATGCGGCTCTCCGAGCCGTGCGGGCCGCGTCCGCCGGCGGACGCGGCCCGCCCATGGCGTCCTCCGCAGGCAGTACCAGCACAGCGTAACCCACACATCGTGTCATCCGTTCATTTTATAATTATAAAACGTTTACTTCGGCGGCGATCTCCACGCCGAATTTCGCGCGCACGGCCTCCTGCACTTTATGAGCCAGCGCCAGCACCTCGCCGCCCGTGGCGCCCCCGTAATTGACGAGCACCAGCGCCTGTCGGTCGTGGACGCCCACGCAGCCTTCGCGGTGCCCCTTCATGCCTGCCTGCTCGATCAGCCATCCCGCGGCCAGTTTCATGCGGCCTTTGGCGGCGGGGTAGAGCGGCAGGGCGGGGTAGTCCGTCCGAAGCCGTTCGGCGACGGCGGCCTCCACCACCGGATTCTTGAAGAAACTGCCGGCATTGCCCAGTACGGCCGTGTCGGGCAGCTTCGAGCGCCGGATCGCACAGACTGCTTCGCGGATGTTGCGCAGCGTGGCGCCTCCGCGCGCCTCGGTCTCGCGCAGCAGATCGCCGTAACCCAGATCGGGCCGCGGACGGCGGCTCAGCCGGAAGGTGACCGCCGTGATGACGACCCGTCCCCGCAGCGCATGTTTGAAGACGCTCTCGCGGTAGCCGAAGGCACAATGTTCCCGCGAGAGGATCAACGTGTTGCATGTATCCGTGCAAAACATCTCGACGCTCTCGATCGCATCTTTCGCCTCTGCGCCGTAAGCCCCGATGTTCTGCACCGGCGCCGCCCCGACCTTGCCCGGGATGAGCGAGAGGTTCTCGATGCCCCACAGGTCGCGTTCGACGGCCCACGCCACCAGGTCGTCCCACTCGACACCCGCTTCGGCACGCACGGCCACGGCGTCGGGCGTCTCGGCCACGACGTCGATCGACGCGGCGCGCGGGGTCAGCAGCACACCGTCGAAATCCTGCGTGAAGAGAATGTTGTTGCCCCCCGCCAGCACCGTCCATTTCGCGGGCGCCCCCTTCCTGAAAAAGGCGGTCAGGTCGTCCGTCGTTTCGAACTCGACGAGCCGCGCGGCCCGCTGCCGCACGTGGAAACTGTTGCGGCCGGAGAGGTCGATGTCATAAAAATCCCGAATCATATTGCAAAGATAGGGAATTTTTATTAACTTTACCCTTGTTTCCGACGGCCGTTTTCTCGCCTCGGCATCGCCCGCGCAAGCGCGGCTCTGCCTATTTGGCTTATCGAAAACGTTGAATTTCATTCTTCGTTTTCTCGCCTCGGCATAGTCTGAACTGCGTTCGGCTCTGCGCTCGGCTTATCGAAAACGTTCGGTCGAAACCGGAAACGGAGCGCAGCTTCCGCAACCGATCGCCATGCACTAAAACCTGAACCGCCTATGTTCACCGAACAGGATACGGCCTGCATCCGGGCTCACGGCCTCACCCCCGAAGCGGTGGAGCGCCAACTCGAAAACTTCCGCCGCGGCTTTCCCTTCCTGAAAGTCGTCCGCGCCGCCGCTCCGGGCGACGGTATTCTCGTTCCCGCGCCGCAGGAAGTGGCGGCCGCCGTGCGCCGCTACGACGAAGCGGCGGCTCGGCTCGGCATCGTCAAGTTCGTTCCGGCGTCGGGCGCCGCGACGCGCATGTTCAAGGAGCTTTTCGCCTTCGTCGAGGAGGGGCGGCGCAGCGAGGGGATCGACCGCCTGCTGCAGAACATCGAACGCTTCGCCTTCTGGCCCGAACTGCGCGCCACGCTGCCTGCCGGCGCCGACGACCGCACCGTGGTCGAACACATCATCGGCAAGGGACTCGGCTACGGAGGCCGGCCCAAGGGGCTGGTGACCTTCCACGCCTATGCGGAAGGGGCACGCAAAGCGGCCGAAGAACATCTGGTCGAAGGGGCGCAATACGCCGCCGCAGGGGGGCGCGTACGCATCCATTTCACCGTTTCGCCGGAGCACCGCGCGGATTTCGAGGCGCTCATGGCCGAGAAAGTTCCGCTGTACGAGCGGCGTTTCGGCGTGCACTACGACATCGCCTTCTCCGAACAGAAACCCTCGACCGACACGGTGGCGGTCGATCCCGACAATACGCTCTTCCGTACCGACGCGGGGGCGCTGCTCTTCCGTCCGGCGGGACACGGCGCCCTGATCGAAAACCTCAACGAGATCGACGCCGACCTCGTCTTCGTCAAGAACATCGACAACGTGACCACCGACGCCCGCCGCGGCGACACGGTAACCTATAAGAAGGTGCTGGCAGGACTGCTGCTCGAATTGCAGGAGCGCAGTTTCGAGTATATCCGTGCGCTCGATACGGGCGGCGCCGAACTGGCCGACATCGCCCGCTTCATCCGCGAACGGCTCTGCGTGAAGCTGCCCGACGACTACAACTCGGCCGTGCTGCGCGCCGTCCTCGACCGTCCCATCCGCCTGTGCGGCATGGTGCGCAACGAGGGCGAGCCGGGCGGCGGCCCCTTCTGGGCGGTCAACGACGACGGCACCGAATCGCTCCAAATCGCCGAGTCGAGCCAGATCGCACCCGCCGACCGGCCGCTCATGCAGCGGGCCACCCACTTCAATCCGGTCGATCTGGTCTGCGGCGTGCGCAACGTGAGGGGCGAGAAATTCGACCTGCGGCGGTATACCGATCCGCAGACGGGTTTCATCTCGTCGAAATCCTACGCCGGCCGCGAGCTGCGGGCGCAGGAGTTGCCGGGGTTGTGGAACGGTGCGATGGCACGCTGGAACACCGTTTTCGTCGACGTCCCTGTCACGACGTTCTCGCCTGTGAAAGTCGTCCTCGACCTGCTGCGGCCGCAGCATCAATAAGCGTTCGGGCCGGCGTTTCCGGCAACGGGCCGCAGCACGCTGCGGCCCGTTGCCGTTTTCCTGCGATTGAAAACGGTCGCGGTTTGTTCAAAAAACGGCCTATGTTGTTCAAAAAGTAAAACCTTCATACTACTTTCGAAGGACAAGCGTTTCCTTTCGAAACAAAATGGATGTAATTTGTACGATTCCGGCGCAAAAGTGTCCTAAACCAGCAAAAAACGACCTTTCGCTTTCGGACAACTTCGAAAAAAATGCCTATCTTTGGCTTCGTCTTAGATACTTCGCCTCGGCAAAAGCAAATGAAATTTGCATTGCGCTCGGCTTAGTCGTATCTTTGGCTGACGTCTTAGATACTCCGCCTCGGCAAAAAGCAAATGAAATTTGCATTGCGCTCGGCTTAATCGTATCTTTACCGGATAGGCGTTTGTACGAGAAATTATTGAATTACGATAATCAGAACACTATGGAGAACAAACTTCAACAATTGACCCAGAAGCTCTACGACGAGGGGCTGGAGAAGGGTCGCGCCGAGGCCGAACGTCTGGTCTCGGAAGCGAAGAGCGAAGCCGCCAAGATCATCGCCGATGCCAAGGCCGAAGCCGAAGCCATCGTGAAGGCCGCCGAGGCCAAGGCCGAAGATACGGCCAAGAATTCGATGACCGAGATCGCACTGGCGGGCAAACAGGCCGTCGCCCGGATCAAGGAGGAGATATCCTCGCTGATTGCGGCCGAGAGTACCTTCTCCGCCGTGAAAGCCGCCAATCTGGATCCCGAATTCGTCAAGGCGATGCTGTTGAGCGTCGCCCGCAACTGGAACGGCGCGTCGTCGTCGAAGGTCGAACTGCAAGCGCTGCTGCCCGAAGCCGAGCGGGCGAAGTTCGACGCTGCGTTCGCCGCTGCGGCCAAGGAGCTGCTCGAAGCAGGCATCGAAGTGGGTTATTCGAAGGAGGTACGCACCGGCTTCAAGGTGGGCGCCAAGGGCGGCAGCTATTACATCTCCTTCTCGGACGACGATTTCGAGGCACTGTTGAAGGAGTATCTGCGCGGCAAGATCTCCGAACTGCTGTTCAAAGCCTGACACCGCCATGTTCGATACCAACTATTATTGTCTGGTAGCCGGACTGCGGGAGTACTCGCTCGACGGCGGCGCGAAGGGATTCGATCCGCACGCCATCCTCGACGAGATCCTCCGCGAGCTGACGCCGCGCGACCTGCGCGCCGTCAGGCTGCTCTACGGCTATTACGACTGCAAAAACCTGATCGCCCTGCGTGCGGGCAGTCCGGCGCACGATCCGCTGGGCAACTTCGCGCGCGAACGGCTCAAGGAGGAGACGGAACACCCGCGTCTGCTGCCGCACGCGATCGGACTGGTGCTGGCGGCCTATGCCCGCCCCGACGGGGAGGAGGCCGAGGAGGTGGATACCTCGCGCCCCTTCGAACAGGCGCTTTTCGAAGCCTATTACGGACTGTGCGCCGCGTCGCCGAGCCGTTTCCTGCGCGAGTGGAGCGATTTCGACCGCACGCTGCGCAACGTCGCGGCGGCCACGACGGCCCGTGCCGCGGGGCGTCCCGTCGACGGGCACGTCGTGGGTAACGACGACGTGGCCGAGCAGCTGCGCCGTTCGTCGGCCTCCGATTTCGGCCTGCGGGGCGAACTGCCCTACATCGATGCGGTGATCGCCGCCGTGAACGACGAAAGCAACCTGCTGGAAAAGGAGCACAAGATCGACCGCATCCGCTGGCAGCAGGCCGTCGATCTGGCAGCCGAAGACTACTTCAACGTGAACGCCGTCCTCTCGTACCTCGTGCGCATCAATCTGGTGGCGCGCTGGACGCAGCTCGACGAGGCGCGCGGCCGCGCCATGCTCGGACGGCTGCTGCGCGAACTGGACGGCAAGGAATTGATAAATAACAAATAGTCAGATATGAAAACTACAGGACGTGTAAACGGTATCATCTCCAACATCGTCATCGTCAAGGCGGACGGGCCTGTGGCCCAGAACGAGATCTGTTACGTGTGGACGGGCGATACCAAAATGATGGCCGAGGTCATCAAAGTCATCGGCGACGACGCCTACGTGCAGGTTTACGACAGCACGCGCGGTCTGAAAATCGGCGACCGGGTCGAATTCGAAGGCCACATGCTCGAAGCGACGCTGGCTCCGGGTCTGCTGTCGCGCAACTACGACGGATTGCAGAACGACCTCGAAAAGATGGATAGTCTCTTCATCGAACGCGGTTCGATCACCGACCCGATCGATTTCGATAAGACGTGGGAGTTCACGCCGCTGGCCAAGGCGGGCGACAAGGTCTCGGCCGCTTCGTGGCTGGGCGAGGTGAAGGAGCAGTGGATTCCCCACAAGATCATGGTTCCCTTCACGATGACGGGCAGCTATACGGTCAAGAGCGTCGCCGCGGCGGGCTCCTACAAGGTCACCGACACGGTGGCCGTCCTGACCGACGCCGAAGGCGGCGACCACGAGGTGACGATGGTGCAGCGCTGGCCCGTGAAGCAGGCGATCCGCAGCTACGTCGAGAAACCGCGCCCCGACCGCATCATGGAGACGGGCGTGCGTGCGATCGACACCTTCAACCCGCTGGCCGAAGGCGGTACGGGCTTCATCCCGGGGCCGTTCGGCGCCGGCAAGACCGTGTTGCAGCACGCCATTTCGAAACAGGCCGACGCCGACGTCATCATCATGATCGCCTGCGGCGAGCGCGCTAACGAGGTGGTCGAAATCTTCAAGGAGTTCCCCGAACTGATCGACCCCCATACGGGCCACCCCCTCATGGAGCGTACGATCATCATCTGCAATACGTCGAACATGCCCGTCGCCGCGCGCGAGGCGTCGGTCTACACGGGCATGACCATCGGCGAATACTACCGCGCCATGGGACTCAAAGTGCTCGTCATGGCCGATTCGACGTCGCGCTGGGCGCAGGCGCTGCGCGAGATGTCGAACCGCCTGGAAGAGCTGCCCGGTCAGGACGCCTTCCCGATGGACCTCTCGGCGATCATCTCGAACTTCTATTCGCGGGCCGGTCTGGTGCGCCTGACCAACGGACAGACGGGTTCGGTGACCTTCCTCGGTACGGTGTCGCCCGCGGGCGGCAACCTCAAAGAGCCGGTCACGGAGTCCACGAAGAAGGCGGCGCGTTGCTTCTACGCCCTGGCGCAGGCGCGTGCCGACTCGAAGCGTTATCCCGCCATCGATCCGCTCGACTCCTACTCGAAATATCTGGAATACCCCGAAATCCGCGAATACCTCGACGCGCACATCGGCAAGGGCTGGGTGGACAACGTCTATGCCGGCAAGACGCTCGTGCAGCGCGGCAAGGAGGCCAACGACCAGATCAACATCCTGGGCGACGACGGCGTGCCGGTGGAGTACCACGAACGCTTCTGGAAGTCGGAGCTGATCGATTTCGTGATCTTGCAGCAGGACGCCTTCGACGACATCGACGCCAACTGTCCGCTCGAACGCCAGAAGATGATGTTCGAGATGGTGCTCGACATCTGCAACAAGACGTTCGACTTCGCCGATTTCGAGGAGTGCTCCAAGTTCTTCAAGACGCTGATCAACCTCTTCCGCCAGATGAACTACGCGGAGTGGCAGTCCGAAAAATTCGCCGACTACCGCTCGCAGATCGAGGCGCTCGTAAACGAACAGCTCAACAAATAAGACCGAAGCTATGACAACACGTGCATTTCAAAAGGTATATACCAAGATAGACAACATTACCAAAGCCACCGTGACGCTGCACGCCTCGGGCGTGGGCAACGACGAGCTGGCCACCGTGGGCGGCAAGCTCGCCCAGGTGGTGAAGATCATGGGCGACAACGTGACGTTGCAGGTCTTCGCCGGCACCGAGGGGCTGGCCACCGACTCCGAAGTGGTCTTCCACGGCGAGCCGCCCAAGCTCAAAGTGTCGGACAACCTGGCCGGCCGCTTCTTCAACGCCTACGGCGAGCCGCTCGAAGGCGGCGAGCAGATCGAGGGCGAGGCGCGCGAGATCGGCGGCCCGACGGTGAACCCCTTCCGGCGCAAGCAGCCTTCGGAGCTGATCGCCACGGGCATCGCCGGCATCGACCTCAACAATACGATCGTCACGGGACAGAAGATTCCCTTCTTCGCCGATCCCGACCAGCCCTACAACGCCGTGATGGCCAACGTGGCGCTGCGTGCCAAGGCCGACAAGATCATCCTGGGCGGCATGGGCCTCACGAACGACGACTTCCTCTACTTCAAGCAGGTCTTCGAGAACGCAGGCGCGCTCGACCGCATCGTCTCGTTCGTCAACACGACCGAGAACCCGCCCGTGGAGCGGTTGCTCGTGCCCGACATGGCGCTGACGGCCGCCGAGTATTTCGCCGTGGACAAGGGGCAGAAGGTACTGGTGCTGCTCACCGACATGACGCTCTACGCCGATGCGCTGGCGATCGTCTCGAACCGCATGGACCAGATTCCCTCGAAGGACTCGATGCCCGGCTCGCTCTATTCGGATCTGGCGAAGATCTACGAGAAGGCCGTACAGCTGCCCAACGGCGGTTCGATCACCATCATCGCCGTGACGACCCTCTCGGGCGGCGACATCACGCACGCCGTCCCCGACAACACGGGTTATATCACCGAGGGCCAGCTCTTCCTGCGCAACGACTCCGACACGGGCCGGGTCATCGTCGACCCGTTCCGTTCGCTGTCGCGCCTCAAACAGCTCGTCATCGGCAAGAAGACCCGCGAGGATCATCCGCAGGTGATGAACGCCTGCGTGCGCCTCTATGCCGATGCGGCCAACGCCAAGACGAAGCTGGAAAACGGTTTCGACCTCTCGGACTACGACGAGCGCGCGCTGAAATTCGCACACGACTATTCGGAGAAGCTCCTTTCGATCGACATCAACATCGACATCGACCAGATGCTCGACACGGCGTGGAGGCTCTTTGCGGAGTACTTCACCAAGACCGAGGTGGCCATCAAGGAGGAGCTGATCCAAAAATACTGGAAGGAGTAACCGCTCATGGCAATCAAATTTCAATATAACAAGACTTCGCTCGGCGATCTGGGCAAACAGCTCAAAATGCGGCAGAAGGCGCTCCCTACGATCAAAAGCAAGGAGTCGGCGCTGCGCTCCGAGGTCAAGAAAGCGAAGGAGGCCGCACAGGAGTTTCGGTCGCAGCTCTCGCGCCTCGAGGCCGAGTACGACTACATGGTCTCGCTGTGGGGTGAGTTTGATTGTGACCTGCTGCGAATCGCCGACATCGAGCTGACCGAACAGAAGATCGCGGGCGTCCGCACGCCCGTGCTCCGGGAGATCGTCTACGAAGAGAAGCCCTACGACCTCTTCTCGTCGCCCGTATGGTACGCCGCCGGGATCGACCTGTTGAAGCGGCTGTCGAAGCTGGGCATCGAGTACGAACTCTTCAACCGCAAGATGGAGCTGCTGGATTTCGCACGCCGTAAAACCACTCAGAAGGTCAACCTCTACGAGAAGGTACAGATTCCCGGTTACGAGGATGCCATACGCAAGATCAAACGATTCCTTGAGGACGAGGAGAACCTCTCGAAATCGGCACAGAAAATCGTAAAAACCAAACAGCAACAGGCCGGGGAGGGGCAGATGTCATGATCGCCAGGATGTCGAAATACGACTTTATTCTCTACGCCGGTCAGAGCGACGACTTCATCGAACGGCTCCGCGAACTGGGGCTGGTCGACGTGACCTGCCGGGGCTGGGAGCCTTCGGAGGGCGACCGGCAGCTCGTTACGGCGATCGAAGGCCGCACCAAGGCCCTCGCGGCGCTGGAACGGTTCCGCAGTTCGGAGCATTTCGACGCGGCGGCCCGCCCCTTCGCATCGGGCGACGAGGCCTACGAACGCTACGGCCGCACGGCACAGGAGCGCGCGGCGTTGCGCACCGAGATCGGACAGACCGAAAAGGCTGCCGAGGAGGCGCGCCCGTGGGGCGACTTCTCGGCCGGGACGTTGCAGCGGCTCGCACGGCGCGGCGTCGTGCTGCGCTTCTTCACCGCGCAGCGGGATGCATTCGAGAAATCGCGCGACGCCTGGAACGAACAGGCTCCCGTGGAGGTGATCCACGAGACCTCTTCGACGGTCTGGTTCGTCGCCGTATCGCACGAAGGCGCCGAACTGTCGTTCGACGCGCAGGAGGTGAAGGCCCCCGCGATGACGGCGCACGACGCCGAGGCGAAGGTCGCCTCGCTGCGAAGCCGTCTGAGCGCCACCGACGCCGAGATGTCGCGTGCCGCGGCGTCCGCCGCACTCATCGAGCGCGACTGCAACCGTCTGCGTGAAGAGTTGCAGCGGGTGAAGGTGACGGCCACCGCCGAGGCGGCCGCCGACGGCACGCTGCTGGTCATGGAGGGATGGGCCGAACGGGAGACGTCGGATCGGGTGGACGCCCTGCTGGACGAATATCCCAACGTGCTCTACATCAAGAGCGACCCCACGCCCGAAGACGAGACGCCCGTGAAGCTGAAAAACAACCGTTTCGCGCGCATCTTCGAGATGGTGGGCGACATGTACGCCCGCCCGAAATACGGGACGATCGACCTGACGCCCTTCTTCGCGCCCTTCTACATGCTCTTCTTCGGCATCTGTCTCAACGACGCCGGCTACGGACTCATCCTGCTGGCGATGGGAATGGCGATGCTTTGGAAATTCAAGGGGGGCATGATGCGCCGCGCCGCATGGTTCGCCACGATGTGCGCCGTCTCGACGATCGTATTCGGCCTCTTCTGCGGATCGTTCTTCGGCGTCTCGCTCAAAGCGTACTTCCCGTCGATCCCCTTCTTCGACTTCCAGGGGAGGTTTTTCTCGTGGGCGCTGGCCATTGGCCTGGTGCAGATTCTGTTCGGACAAGTATTGCGTATCGTCATGGTAAGTGCCACGGCGGGATTCCGCTATGCGCTTTCGACGCTGGGCTGGTTCCTCGTCATCCTCGCGGGCAGTCTGGCCGCAGGGCTTCCGCTGCTCGATCCGGCGTGGGTCATTCCGGGATTCACCACTTCGTCACCCGCCTTCTACGGCGTGGCGGCCATCGGCGTGGTGCTGATGCTTTTCTTCAACTCGCCGGGCAAGAACCCGTTCGTGAATTTCGGAACCGGACTTTGGGATACCTATAATAATATAACGGGCATCCTTTCCGACGTACTGTCGTACATCCGTCTGTTCGCGATCGGCCTTTCGGGCGGTATCCTGGCCACGGTCTTCAACGACTTGGCTACGGGCCTGAGCCCCGATATTCCGGTGGTGCGCGAGCTGATGATCCTGTTGATCCTGCTCGTCGGGCACGGCATCAATCTCTTCATGTCCTCGATCTCGTCGTTCGTTCACCCGATGCGACTCACCTTCGTGGAATTCTACAAGAACGCGGGCTTCGAAATGGCTGCGCGCCAGTTCGAACCGCTGACGAAAATCGATCAATCGGAAAACAAATAACAATTAAAAAACTCAAATTTTTCAGTTATGACAACAGCAATTATTATGGCCTACGTCGGCGTAGCGTTGATGGTCGGTCTTTCGGGTATGGCAAGCTGTATCGGCACCTCGATCGCCGGCATGGCGTCCGTCGGCGCGATGAAGAAGAACGCCGGTGCGTTCGGCAGCTACATGATTCTGGCCGCCATCCCCGGTTCGCAAGGTCTCTACGGATTCGTGAACTACTTTATCATCAAGGATTTCCTGACGGACGAGATCTCGATGTTGCAGGGTGCCGCCATTTTCGGCGCCGGATTGCTGACGGGTGTGGTCTGCCTCGCGTCGTCCTACTTCCAGTCGAAGGTTTGCGCCAACGGTATCACCGCGATCGGCAACGGCCACGACGTAATGGGTAAGACGCTGATTCTGGCTGCATTCCCCGAGCTGTACGCCATTCTGACGGTCGCCGCGGTCTTCCTGATCGGCGGTGCGATCTGATCCGTACGACTCCCGCAACGAAAGAGACGGCCTTCGGATAAGGTCGTCTCTTTTGCTTTGTCGGGAGCTGCCGCCGTCCGCTGCGGATTTTGAAATGTCGCGATTTCTGCGTATTTTGCGCTCCGAACAAGAATTTCCCCATGAAGAAGAGTTACGAAGAGATCAACGAAAAGATCCGTCAGGGCAAAGCCGTCGTCCTGACCGCCGAAGAGGTGTCCCAACTGGCGCGCACCCTTTCGCCCGCCGAGATCGTCCGGCGCGTGGACGTCGTCACGACCGGTACGTTCGGCGCGATGTGCTCGTCGGGCGCCTTCCTCAACTTCGGCCACGCCACGCCGCCGATCCGCATGGAGCGCATCGAGCTCAACGGCGTCCCCGTAAGCGGCGGCCTGGCGGCTGTCGACACCTTCGTGGGCGCCACCGACTGCGATCCGGCGCGCCCCGCCTACGGCGGCGCCCACGTCATCGAGGAGCTGGTGGCCGGCCGCAGCGTCACGCTGGAAGCCTGGGGCAAGGGAACCGACGACTATCCGCGGCGCCATATCCGCTCGCATGTCACGCTCGACGACATCAACGAGGCGATCCTCTACAACCCGCGCAACTGCTACCAGAACTACAATGCCGCGACCAACTCTTCGGAGCGGATGCTCCATACCTACATGGGAACGCTGCTGCCCAAACTGCGCAATGTTTCGTACAGCACCGCAGGCGAGCTGTCGCCCCTGCTCAACGATCCCACGTGCCGTACGATCGGCATGGGCACGCGCATCTTCCTCTGCGGCGCACGCGGCTACGTGAGCTGGCAGGGCACGCAGTTCAACACCTCCAAACCCGTCAACGAGCACGGCATTCCGATCGGCGGCGCGCGCACCGTGGCCGCGATCGGCAACCTGCGCGAGATGTCGACCGACTACCTGCGCGCCGCCTACTACGAGAAATACGGCGTGAGCCTCTTCGTGGGTGTGGGCATCCCGATCCCGCTGCTGGACGAGGAGCTGGCGCACGACGTTTCGATCCGTAACGAACAGATCACCACCAATATCCTCGATTTCGGCGAGGAGGAGCGCCCGATCGGGCAGACCAACTACGCCGAACTGCGCAGCGGTTCGATCGAGGTGCGGGGGCAGCGCGTGCGCACGGCTCCCGTGGCGAGCCTGCGCAAGGCGCGCGAGATCGCCGAAACGCTCAAAGGCTGGATCGCCCGCGGCGAATTCCTCCTCACGGAACCCGTACAACCCATGCCCGCCCATTCGACGGTCAAGGGGCTGAAAGCCGACGACGAATAACCGCTAACAAGGAAAAGCACATGACGACCAAAGTAATTCTCTATTTCCCGTCGGACGCCACCGACAAGGCGGTTACCTACGATCTGGTGAAGCGTTACGACCTGCGCATCAACATCCTGCGCGCCGAAATCGAGGCGAGACGTTCGGGCTCGCTGCTCGTCGAACTGACGGGCGAGGAGCCTATGGTGCGCGAAGGCGTCGCCTATCTCGAACGCAACGGCGTCACCGTAAGCCCCGTGGCGAGCAAGATCGCCTACGACCGCGACCGCTGCATCGACTGCGGCAACTGTGCGCTGGCCTGCTTCCCGCAGGCGCTTACGATCGGTGCGCCCGACTGGCGGCTGCATTTCGATCCCGAACGCTGCATCGCCTGCAAACTCTGCCTCAAAAGCTGCCCTCTGGGCCTCTTCCATATCGAATTCACCGAAGCCTGAGCCGTGGAGTACGTCGAGCGGCGCTACCGGAGCCGCATGGGGCGGGATGCGGTCGTGTTCACCGTCTCCCACCGCGAAAGCGACCTGTGGGTCGCCGTCGACCGCGGCGATGCGGCCGTCATGGCCGCCCGCACGGAACACTTTCTGCACGAACTGCGCGGGCGGCTCGACCGTTACCTCGACCGCGACCCCGCCTACCTGCGCGCCCTCGTTCCCTGTCTGCCGCGACCCGACGCTCCGCCGCTGCTGCATGAAATGGCCGTGGCGGCCGCTACGGCAGGCATCGGGCCGATGAGCGCCGTAGCCGGAGCCTTCGCCCGCGAGACGGGACGGATGCTGCGCCGCGAATTCGGCGTCGGCGAGGTGGTCGTCGAAAACGGCGGCGACATCTACGCCGACGTGCACCGGCCGCTCGACGTGGCGCTCTTCGCCGGAGAGTCCCCCCTCTCGGAACGGGTCGGACTCCACATCCCCGGCGGAGCCTTCCCGCTGGGTATCTGCACCTCGTCGGGGACCGTCGGGCCGTCGCTCAGCTTCGGTCGTGCCGATGCCGTGATGATCGTCTGCCGCGACGTGCTGCTCGCCGACAGCTATGCCACGGCGTGGGCCAACCGCGTCCGCACCGAGGAGGATACGGGCTCCGTCGTCGAACGGGCCTGCCGCGTGCCGGAGATTCTGGGGGCGATGGCCGTCAAGGGCGAACGGCTGGCCGTCGGCGGCACGTTCGAGCTGCGGCTGTTCGGAGAAGCCCGGGATTTTTAAAAAATCGTTCCGCCTGACGATTTCGCGCCAAACTCCCCCTTTCCGCTTTCCATCCGTTGCGAATTATGCCCGAAAAGATGATACTTTGCGATCTATCCGGATGTAAACCGTTACAGTTCCGCAGCGAAAAAAGAGGCCGGACGGAGGATATACTTTTCCAAAGATTACAGAGTTTCTGAAAAAATACCTATATTTGTCGGTACTTTCCCTAACGACACGGTGCGGGAAAGGCACGACCGGACGAGAATCATTACAATCAAATACGTTTTACTATGAGAAAATTCGGACTTTTTTTATGTCTCTCGCTGTTATTCGCCTTCACGGGTTGTAGCGACAGCGACGATGTAGAAGAGCAGGGCGGCACGGTGCTCGCCAAACCTTCGGTCGCGGTGACCACGACGACGTCCTCCAGCTTCAAGGTGGCGTGGGATGCCGTACCCAATGCCGAAAGTTACAAATATCGCCTCTCCCAGGAGAACGAGACGGGCGACGAACTCGTCGTGCAGCCCGAGAACTCGACTTCGGCTACGGCCCTCGCATTCGGCGACCTCGATCCGAAAACCAAGTATATCCTGCGCGTCAAGGCCGTCGCCGCCGCAGGCAGCGGTCTGACGGATTCGGAGTACTCCAAGATCTTCGCCACGACGCTGGCCGAAGAGGCCGCGGAGCTGACGTTCGAGAAGATCGCCGCGACGAACCCGACTTACGAGAGCGTCGACGTGGAGATCGTACCTTCGGCCGAGAACCTCTACTACTGGCAGGTCGTCGAAAACAGCCTGATCGAGGGCAAGAGCGACCGTGAGATCGTCGCCGCCCTGAAAGAGAACATCTCCGAACTCTCCTCCGGCACGGTCAAGAAGACCGTCCACGGTTTGAAGGCCGACACGGAGTACACGGTCGTCGCCTTCGGCTACGACCTCGATGCCGGCAAGTCCACGTCCGCTGTCGCACGTCTCGAAACGGCGTTCACCACGCCGGCCGACGACCGCATGACGATCGCCATCACTGTCGGTACCGTAACCGCGGAGAACGCACACGTGACATTCGCCCCGTCGACGGCCAATGCGGATTATTTCGCCGACGTCGTTGTCGCTGCCGATATTGCGGGTAAGACCGAGATGGAGATCGTCGCTCTGTTGCAGACCAAATACGGCGACGAAATGGACGAGATCGCACGTAAAGGGGACTACGAAGGCGACTTTGCAGTCGAAGCCGGCAAGGAGTATACGGCCGTCGCCTTCGCATACGATGCCGCGACATCGGAACTGACCACCAAATTGGCAAGCGAGACGTTCTCCGCACCGCTTGTCGATGGGAACAGCATCTTCACGATGACGATGTCCAACCCCACCGAATCGACATTCGATTACACGATTACGAGCAGCGATCCCGACATGTACTACATGCCACTGTCACTTGCGACCAAATTGCTTCCTCAGTTCGATGCCGACAAGGAGGTTTCTCTCGTTCTTCAACAGATTAATCAACTTATCGGTCAGTACGGATTCGAGATGGTCGCAAAGCAGTTGTTCTATAAGGGTACCAGTTCCGGGACCTTCCCCGACCTTGATCCCGAAACCGAATACGTCCTTTTGACCTTCGGTATTGCTCAGGTGAGCGAAACGGAGGTGAAAGCATGTACGACCTTGGCTCAGAGCGAAGATACGATTACTACGCTGAAAGCCGAGGCCCCTGCAACGGATACGTGGGTAAATATGCGGCCGGTCAATGCCAGCGATACGCGAGGGATCATCATGGGTACGATCTTCTATCCTAATGCCGCTACATCGGAAATTATCGGATTTGCGTCGGCACTTACGGGAGATGCGACCTCTTTGGAACAAATAGGAATGACCGAAGCTACCATGCGGTCGAAGGTTCTCGCCGAGGGCGAAGTAATCCAGCAGGAAGAAGGAGGTTATTCACTCGGGTATTATGTGGATGCCAGCCAGCCTTGGATTTTTGCGACCGTGGGTAAGAATGCCGAAGGCAAGGCCGGAAACGTAAACTGGATAATTTGCAAGGCTCCTGCAACGGCCGACGGTCAGTTGTCTGTCCTGGGCCAGTCGATAAACAACGACCCGACGGGCGGAGGAGGAGATGCCACCGACGCTTACAAGAAATATTTGGGGACGTGGACGGTTACATCCACCTCCTCGGTTCTCACGAAGAAGCCGTTGACGTTCGACATCACGATCGAGCAGAACGTCGCTAACAAATCCTTCTACGTTTCGGGTTGGGCGATCTCGACGTTGCGTAACGAGTATAAATTACCGTGGTCGTACAACGCCGAGAACGATATAATTTCCTCTTTAACCGTAAGCGTAGGATCCTTCGAGGATGATACTTATGGCAACGTATCTGTTGAATACCAGCCTTATTGTTACTGGTATAGCGACCAAGACTACTTCCCTCTACGATTCGATGTCGGCAATGCTCTGATGGGCGGCCAAATTACCAACGACCAGTTCACGATCGTAGGTCTCACGGAACAGGAAGTTTCGTTGAGCGGCGGAAGCAAGGAGAAAATCGATGTCGTCTTCATGGATTACTATGGGTATTGCACCTATCAGGGACAACCAACGTTGTTGACCTATCGTGCTGCCGAAGGTTTCACGCAGGACGACTATCCGATAGGCCCCTTTAAGCTTACGAAGTCTGCGGCGAAGGGTGTAGGGAGTGCAGCAGTCAAGAATACGCGTATGACGTCGGATGCTGTTTCGGTATTCAACGGTAACTTCCGACAGGTCTCCTCGTCGATTCTGGGACGTATTGATTACATGCCGAAATCCGTCGTCAAAAAGTTGGCTCAGGAGGTAAACCGCACATGGCTTCCGACCGAGATTTCCCGATTCCAGGGTTTGCCGCTCGGTATCGAAACTGCCGCTACAAGCGTTCACCTAAACCTGCACAAAAAATAAGGGTTTTCGCTGTAACGAAAAAAGAATTGCTCCACAACGGAGCAATTCTTTTTTATGCAACGGCGGCAATCATTCCCTTCCCTTTCGGTGCAGGTTTTGCGCCGCGTTGGCTTGGAGGCGCCGGAGGCCGCTGCGCATGAGCGGCGTGCGGCCGAACGACGTGCGGAATTCCGCCTCCTCCATCGCGAGCCACCGTTCGGGCGGGAACGACAAGGGATCGAACAGCGGATCGAACGCCGGATGAAGATGCAGCGGCGCACGGAGGTTGTAGGGGCAGCGGCTCTGGCAGGCGTCGCAGCCGAAAATCCACCCGTCGAGGGCAATTTCCGCGGCTGGCGTCCGTTCGATCGTATGACAGGAGATGCAGCGGCGCGCATCGATCGCGCGGTCGTCGCAAACGGCACCCGTCGGGCAGGCTTCGACGCAGCGGCGGCAGGAGCCGCACCCCGCGCCGGCGAGCGGCTCGTCGTAACGATCGCAGGCCGCGTCGAGCACCAGTTCGCCCAGCAGGACGAACGATCCGAACCGGGGCGTGACGAGCAGCGACTGCCGGCCGATCCAGCCCAGCCCCGCTTCGACGGCCAGCTGCTTTTCCACGAGCGGAGCCGAATCGACGAACGCCCGGCCGGCGAGGGCAGGCTCCGCGGCACGAAGACGCCCGAAGAGGTCGCCCAGCATCCCCTTGATCGTGGCATGGTAGTCGGCGGTCAGGGCATACGAGGCGATCTTCGCGCGGAAGTCGTCGGGATAACCGTCGCTCAGGCCGTTCTTGTAACCGACGGCGCAGACGACTACCGTCTGCGCCCCTTCGACCAGCCGTCGCACGTCGAACCGCTTGTCGAGATTCCGTTCGAGGTAACCGAGCGAGGCGTGACGCCCGTCGCCGAGCCAGCGACGGAAAAACTGCTCGTTCCGCACCAGATGGCGGCACGGCGCTACACCGCACAGGTCGAAGCCTGCGGCAGCGGCGGATTGTCGGATGAAACTGCGGTCGAGCATGGTGATAATTTGGTTCAAATGTAGTATTTTTTAGGTAAAAATCCGTACATTTGCCTTGAATTTCGCAATTCGGATTTACAGAAGAAGAATCTGACTTTATGAAGATTAACACGCTTTACGAACTATTGCGGCATGGTGTGGAGAAGTTCGCTTCACGCACGGCCTTCGATATGTTCAACGGCGAAAGCGTCACCTACGCCGAAGTCGGCCGGCGAGCCGCCGCGGTGCAGGAAGCGCTCGTCGGAGCCGGCGTCAAGGCCGGCGACAAGGTGGCGCTGCTCAGCAGCAGTATGCCCAACTGGGGAATCTGCTACCTGGCCGTCACCTCGGCCGGTATGGTCGCGGTACCGATCCTTCCCGACTTCTCCGGCCCCGAACTGGATATGATCATCGCCCATTCCGAGGCGAAAGCCCTGCTGGTCTCGGACAAACTCTTTTCCAAACTTTCGAAGCAGACGATCGACTCGCTCAATATCGTCATCCGGACCAAGAATCTGGGGATCATCGCCCAGCATGTCACGGCAACGGGATCTACGGCGGTTCCTTCGCCCGACGACCTGGCGGCGGTCATCTATACGTCGGGAACGACGTCGAGCCCCAAAGGCGTAATGCTCACTCACAAGGCGATCTGCGCGCAGATCGATATGGATTTCGGCATCTTCCCGATCGACGAGACCGACGTCTTTCTCTCGGTGCTGCCGCTGTCCCATACCTACGAATGTTCGATCGGACTGATCTACGCCTTCTCGAAGGGCGCGCGCGTGGTCTACCTCGATCGCCAGCCTACCGCGTCGGCGCTGATGCCGGCGTTGAAAGCCGTGCGGCCTACGGTCATGCTCATCGTGCCGCTCATCATCGAGAAGATCTACCGCCACCAGGTTCAGGCCAAATTCAACTCCAACGCCTTCTGGCGCACGCTCGTCGGCATTGGCTTCATGCGCCGCTACCTGCACCGGATCGCCGGCAAGAAGCTGATGAAGGTCTTCGGCGGGCGGTTGCGCTTCCTCGGCATCGGAGGCGCCAAACTCGACACGCAGGCCGAGCAGTTCATGCTCGAAGCCAAGATACCCTATGCGATCGGCTACGGCCTGACGGAAACCGCCCCGCTGCTGGCCGGCGCGGCTCCCTCGCAGGTGCGGCTCGGTTCGACGGGCCCTGCGGCGCCGGGCGTGCAGCTGCGGCTGGAAAACGTCAATCCCGATACGCAGCAGGGCGAGATTGTGGCGCTCACGCCGAGCGTCATGCTGGGCTACTACAAGAATCCCGAGGAGACGGCCAAAGTCTTCACACCCGACGGCTGGTTCCGCACCGGCGACCTGGGCTGGCTCTCGCCCGACGGTTGGCTTTACATCAAGGGGCGGCTCAAAAACATGATCGTGGGCCCCAGCGGCGAGAACATCTACCCCGAAGAGATCGAGAGCGTCCTCAACTCCCACGTTTTCGTGGCCGATTCGCTGGTCACCGAGAAGGAGGGGCGGCTCATCGCGCTCGTGCATTTCAACCGCGACGAGCTGGAAGCGCGCTACGAGGAGCTGAAATACGACTGGGAGATGAAGAAGGACGCATGGGAGAAACGCATCGATGAGCTCAAAAAAGAGGTGCTCGACTACGTGAACTCGCAGGTCAACCGCTTCTCGCGTCTCTCGGAGGTCGTCGAGGAGAAGGAGGAGTTCGAAATGACTCCCACCAAGAAGATCAAGCGTTTCCTCTACAACAAGCGGCACGGGAAGGATGCTGCCCCCAAGGAACCGAACAAGACGGAACAGGAATAGGGTAGGGAACGATCCCGAATATGAAAAACGGACGGTGGATTTCCACTGTCCGTTTTTGTTGGCGTTTCACTCATCATCTTAGACTATCCGCTTTACGATTATGCGGGATAATTCATGTGGTCGAGTTCTCTATTCGTACCATATTTCGGAATAGTAACCGGATTTTGTCGAGATTGTTACCTTTTGCCCGGGCAGGATGTGTTTCTTGTTATTCCGAACGAACGGCACGAAGAGGGGGACTGATTTAAGACAAAGGCACCACATATATTGTGGTGCCTTTGAGTCTGGAAATATTGTTATTTCCGTTTGTATAACTGGGGTTTCTGCTGATTACTTGTATAAGTTGTAAATCTAGGAGAACCGGCATTGAATTGGAATAGCTGAGCTGTAACTTTCTTGTTTGTCATTGTGAAAGTTTTAGCCGAAGCATTGAAAGCGACATTCCAATAAGAATAATCGGTAGCTTCTTCCAAGTGGCTTACTTTTTTATCTGAAGTAGTGGCCGATATATAATAAGTTCTTCCTTGAATTTCTACTGTAATCGCATAGGTATCGTCTAATTGTTTTTCAAAATGACAAATTGATTGGTCGAGAGTAGCATCTGCAACAAATACCCCGTCATTATACGAACTTGTAATTTCGGCAGCTGCTATGATATTATTTGTAACGACTTTCGTATTTGTCAGGGTGTAATATTTTTTATTCACATTACCAACCATTAAGTAGTCGCCGCTCCAATCTTCTTGTGCGGCATCAACCAATTCATAAACACTCATGCCTTCCGTACTTTGATTCTGCGTTACATTGATTGTCAGCGATGTAGAAGCCGTATCATTCAGCACAATCTTAATCCATCCGCTTCGATCGTTTGCCGTATCGGTGTTCTCGCTTACGGAATAAGTTATCGTTTTCGTCGCATTTTCCACCGAAGCTGCCGTCACGACCGTTCCGTCGCATTCGACAGATGCCGTATAATTATTGTCGTTGCGTACTTCATATGTGAAGGTGGCATCCGTGGCGCCCGCAGCCGCCACACCCGTTATGTCGTCTGCAAGAATCACCGGAGTCAGCTCGATCGGTCCGTCATGCACGTCGACAGTCAGATCGTCGAGAATAAAACGCTTATCGACTGTCGTAGATGCCAAAGCGAACGTAAGCGCAGTCGTGGCATCCGCATTTTCGACGTAGACCGTAAAGAGAGCTGCTTCGCTCTTGTCCATTACTCCGCTGCCGGTATCGGTTGCCTGAGGCATGACGAGATCGCTTCCGCCTACGACCGTGCCCGTCGAAGCCGTTACATTCAATGCCTGATCCGCCTTCCAACCGTTGGCATAGAAAGTCACTTTCAGATTTTTGGTTCCTTCGATCAATTTCAATGCCGGAGTTGTCACCGTTCCAGTAGTTTTACTTACCCCCATGCGAATCGCCCCGTTGAATGCATAAACACTTCCTTCACGAGTATATGTATCCGTGTAATAATAAGCATAATCGGCCGGCGATACCTTCATCGAGAAATAATCATTCGTTCCAGTCGCAGTACTGAAATCATCGTAAAAAATATGATTGACCGTTGGTGCCGGCTGCCGAACTTTCGCAAGATTCATCTGAATAACCTGTGGAGCATAGACATTCGACAAATCAAAACTCTTTGTCGTTTCGAACGTGTATAACCCCTTATCGGTCACAACGGTAAACGTACCTCCGGCGTAGCTCTTCGGCGTGACGGCCAGATAGATGTAACCGGCCTTGTCGGCGGGTTTGGTTGCGGGAACGGTATAAGGCGTCGTCAATGTTACGGTAGCAGACTCCTTGGTGCCCGTACTTGTTGTCTCGCCTGTTTCCAGATTATAGATGTGCTGGCCGTTGAGCTTTTCGCCGCCTGCCGGCGTAAAGGTGATACTCTTCACCGCGTCGCCGTTATTCTCGGCATCGTAGATATTGAACGCGATCAGCGATGCGATCGGCGTGAAGGTCAGCACCGTATTCTGTCCCTCGGCGAGCGTCGCGCTGGCGTACATACCGACCATATTGCCGTTCAGCACGCCGGCTTCGGTCTGTGTCTGCGCATCCTCGACATAGAGTGAAACATTCTCGTACGTGCGATCTTTCTGCGACGAGAAATAGGGATAGTACGCATACACCTTCGTCGCCTTGGTGTCGATCTCGGCGGTGAAGTTGGTCGCGCCTTCGGCGTAGGTGCTCGACGCCACGTTCAGATCGGTCTCGACGTCGGTATAGAAGCCCAACTGGTCGCCCGCCGTCCATTTCATGCGTGTCGCGTCGCCGTTGAGCGTCGTACGCGACGAAGCGATCTCGGCCGTGAAACCGCGTGTGGCCTTGGTTCCCGATCCGGGCAGTGCGTTATCGGATACGTCCTCCTTCGAACATCCGGCCAATGCCATTGCAGCTGCTGCAACGAGCATCAGAGTTTTTTGCATCTTTCTCATGATCTCCCGTTGTTTGGCCGTTATTCGAACTCGTCGAGCGTTCCGCCCCACTCGTAGTCTTCCTTCGTGACTCCGTCCTGACTGTCGTAGAAAGCCTCGTTCGTCGTCGAACCGGCGAACCCCGATTCAACCGCGATGACGGTCTGTTCGAGATCGGGCGCGGCGTATGCGCGAACGCCCCCCCCCTTCAAATTAGTAGAATTTTCCATGATGCTATGTGTTTATAGGAAACATTTTACGAATCTGTTACAAAATTAACGGTTTTTCATTAACATGCAAGGGATAGCCGATATTTTTCTTTCATTCTTTTATTTTCCGGGCCCTGCTTATCCGCAATATCTCCTCCGGCCTTTTTGTCGCCCGCCGACGGCGAGCAGCGGAGCTGCCGTGCCGATTGCCGACGAAAACCGTCGTTGCACGCAGCGCTCGGCGGTTTTCCGTTGTCGTACCGGATGCGGAAACGGATCGGAGGTGTCCGGCGGACGCTTTCGGCACGACTTTTCCCGAAAAAATATGACAGACAATGTTTTGCAGGAAAATCGCCCCTCCCTCTCCGGACGCTGCAAGACAAAAAGAAAGCCGGAAACCCGCGAAGGTTTCCGACTTCCCGTATCGTATTCGGCGATTATTTGCTCAACTCGGCAACCGATTTCTGTGCGGCGGCCACGTTGTCGCCGGCGGTCACCTTTTTGAGGGCTTCGATCGCCTGCGGCTTCATCTCCTTGGCGTTGTATGCCGCGCCGAGGATGAAATAGACGTCGCTCTTCTCGGTCTCGTCGGGCTGCGCAGCGGCGGCGGCCTCGCCCAGCTCGATTACCTTGGCGTAATCCTTCTTCGTGAGGTAAGCCTGCAAACGTATCTTCTGCGCCAATGCGTTGGCAGGGTTCTGTTCCAGCATCTTGTCGGCCATGGCGATGATGCCGTCCTGATCGTTGGCGGTCTGCAATTCGGCCACACGGTTGTTGGTATAGAGCGTCAGCAGGCGGTTCGCCTCGGCGGCATCGGCCTCGAACTTCGGGCCCTGCATCCCGGCGACCTTCTCCAGAATCTCCATTCCCTTGTCGTAATCCTTCAACTCGCAGTAGCAGGTTCCCAGCCACAAGGCCATCTGCGTATTCTTCGGATCGGCGGCATAGCCCTTGGCGAAAATCTCGGCAGCAGCGGCGTAATCCTTGTTGTTGAACGCCGTACCTCCCTGAGCCTGATAAACTTTCGCCAGAATCGTATTGGCTTTTTTCAGCGCAGCCACATTGCCGTAGAGTTCGGCGACCTCGGCCGCTTTCGACAGATTGGCGATCGCCTCGTCGTAATTGCCCTGCGCGGCCGCACGGGTTCCCATCCCCTGATAGCAGGTCGGCAGATACTTCTTCGCCGTCTCGACGCAGTTCAGTTCGGTGGCATCTTCCGAAGCCATGCCTTCGTCGATCACCTTCTGGAACAGCTTGGCAGCTTCGGGATAGTTTTTCGACTGCAACATCTCGGCACCTTTGTTATACGATGCGACGACACCTTCCTGCGCCGATACGATGCACACCGCGAAGAGAGCGGCGACGGATAAAAACAGCTTTTTCATCTTCTTTTGCAATTCTAATTTTATAAAGTTTTAAGTAATTCGCAACGAATCCGGTCCCTGTCGCAACGGCCCGAAACTCACCGTGTGCAGAGGGATGGGGCCGAATCGGAACGGTACACGGAAGACAAAATTATAATTTTTTTTCGTTCTCCGCAACCCCTCAGCGCAACTCTTTGAAAAATTCCTTCATCAGCGCTTCGCATTCGGCAGCCAATACGCCGCGCACGACGACCGTCCGCGGATGCAGCCGCAACCCCTCGACGGTCGTGTAGCCCCGCTTGGGATCGTCGGCGCCCCACACCACGCGCGCCGCCTGGCTCCATGCGATCGCGCCGGCGCACATCACGCACGGCTCGACGGTGACGTAGAGCGTGCAGTCGCGCAGGTACTTGCCGCCGAGCGTCGACGAGGCCGCCGTCAGCGCCTGCATCTCGGCATGGGCCGTGGCGTCCTGCAACGTCTCGACCAGATTGTGCCCCCGTCCCACGACGCGGTCGCCCGCCACGACGACGGCGCCGATCGGCACCTCCTCTCTTTTCAACGCCTGTCGTGCCTCGTTTATTGCCATGCGCATGAATTTTTCATCGCGCTGCTGCTGTGCTGCGCTGTCGTTGATCGATCCGTTCATAGTCCTCTCGTTCGCGGCAGGGCCGTGCGGCTGCGGCCCGATGCTGTAAAATGGTAGCTATATACGATTTACACCCTGCCGGATTCCGGGCCGCTGCACCCGGCCGACTGTCGGAATGCTCGTGACAGAGCCGCGTTTGCAGATTTTCCCCCCCCCGCCTTGGCGGGGACTTCGGACGAGGTCCGCTTCGGTAGTCGGGCTTTGGAGGAGCGGCGGTGTAAAATGGGATATGGTTACCTATAAAATTTTGCCGGCACTGCCGTTTTTCGTATAAATTTCGTACTTTTGTATCTTGCAACTGCAAGTACAAAGATAGCCAAACCGAGCAATAAATACAAATTATTATGTACAGAACCCATACATGCGGTGCGCTGCGTGCCGCGAACGTCGGCCAGACGGTGACGCTCGCCGGCTGGGTGCAGAAGGTGCGCAACCTGGGCGCCATGACCTTCATCGACCTGCGCGACCGCTACGGCCTGACGCAGATCGTCGTCGAGGAGCACTCGTCCGAAGAGACCCGCCGGACGGCCGCCGAACTGGGCCGCGAATTCGTCCTGCAAGTGACGGGCCGCGTCATCGAACGCGAGTCGAAGAATCCCAAGCTGCCCACGGGCGAGATCGAGATCGCGGCCGATGCGCTCGTGATCCTCAACCGCTCGGACGTTCCTCCCTTCACGATCGAGGAGGAGTCGGACGGCGGCGACGACCTGCGTATGAAATACCGCTACCTCGACCTGCGCCGGCCGCCGTTGCAGCGAGCGCTGATCCTGCGGCACCGGATGGCGCACGCCGTGCGCACGTTCCTCGACGGGGAGGGATTCCTCGAAATCGAAACCCCCTACCTGATCAAGTCCACGCCCGAGGGGGCGCGCGACTTCGTGGTGCCGAGCCGCATGAACCCCAACCAGTTCTATGCGCTGCCGCAGTCGCCGCAGACGCTCAAACAGCTGCTCATGGTGGCCGGTTACGACAAATATTTCCAGATCGTGCGCTGCTTCCGCGACGAGGATCTGCGCGCCGACCGTCAGCCCGAATTCACGCAGATCGACTGCGAAATGTCGTTCGTCGAGCAGGAGGACGTGCTGGAAGTGTTCGAGCGCTGGGCGAAGCATATGTTCCGCGAGGTGCTGGGCATCGACTTCGCCGAGCCGTTCCGCCGGATGCCGTGGATCGAGGCGATGGAGAAGTACGGATCGGACAAACCCGACCTGCGCTTCGGCATGGAGTTCCACGACGTGACCGGCCGCGTCAAGGGGCACGGGTTCGGCGTGTTCGACGATGCGGAGTACGTCTGCGGCTTCGCCGCTGCGGGATGCGCGGGTTACACCCGCAAGCAGATCGACGCGCTGACCGAGTTCGTCAAGCGGCCGCAGGTGGGCGCCAAGGGGCTGATCTGGATCCGCGTCGAGGCCGATGCCGTCAAGTCGTCGGTCGACAAGTTCTACACGCCCGACGAGGTGCGTGCCGTGGCCGAGGCGTGCGGCGCTGCGGCGGGCGATATGGTCTTCCTTATGTCGGGACCCAAGTTCCGGACGCTCACGCAATTGTGCGCCCTGCGTCTGGAAGTGGCCCAGCAGCTCGGTCTGCGCGATCCCAAGCGGTTCGCTCCGCTGTGGGTCGTGGATTTCCCGATGTTCGAGTGGGACGACGAGACGCAGCGCTTCTACGCGATGCATCACCCCTTCACCTCGCCCAAACCCGAGGACGTGCCCTACCTCGAAAGCGACCCGGGCCGCGTGCGCGCCAACGCCTACGACTTCGTCTGCAACGGTACCGAGATCGGCGGCGGTTCGATCCGTATCCACGATCCCAAGTTGCAGGCCTCGATCTTCTCGTGCCTGGGCTTCACGCCCGAGAAGGCGCAGGAGCAGTTCGGTTTCCTGATGAACGCCTTCAAGTACGGCGCGCCTCCTCACGGCGGCCTGGCCTTCGGGTTCGACCGTCTGTGCTCGCTGTTCGGCGGCTCGGAGTCGATCCGCGACTACATCGCTTTCCCGAAGAACAATGCCGGCCGCGACGTGATGCTCGATGCACCGTCGGCCATCGACCCTGCGCAGCTCGACGAGTTGTACCTCGACCTGCACACCACTGCAAAGTAATACTCACTATAACATAAACTTTACTGTTATGAAAGGGTATCTATTTTTAATAATTGCAATTCTGTCAATGACTTTCTTTTCGTGTGAAAAAGAAACTGAAACTGAGACTGAAAAAACCGCAACTAACAATGATAATAACAATGATTATTTTTATGTAAAATATCAAATATCGGGGTCCACTTATTTTTATATTGATGGTGTAAGTTATAATACGGAAAATGGATCTCGTTCAGAAAGTTTCTCTGCTGCTCGCTCCTTTGAGGTAATTTGTGGGCCTGTTAATAAAAACTTTGTTGCACGTATAACATTAACACAGTATCGTGGTGCTCCAGCATCTAATGCTACCAAAATATCGGTTAGTAAAAACAATGGCCCGTTTGCAATTAAAGCATCGGGGCAATCTTCTGCAAGCTACACGATAAATTTTTAATCACAAACTATTAGTGCAGAACTCAAAAACATAACGACTATGATACGACTCAATGTATTTATCCGCACGACGGCGACCAACCGTGAAGAGACGGTCGCCACGGCCAAGGAACTGGTAGCGGCTTCGCTCAAAGACGCGGGCTGCGTCGCCTACGATCTGTTCGAGAGCGCCACGCGCCCCGACGTACTGATGATCTGCGAGACATGGAGCGACGCCAAGGCGCTCGCCGCCCATGAGACGACCTCGCATTTCACGACCCTCGTTCCACGGCTCAACGAACTGGGTGAACTGAAACTCGAAAAGTTCGTCTTCTGACCGCACGGCATCCGAACAACCGGCCTGCGGCCAACCGCCACGAAAAAGCCTCCGACAACGGAGGCTTTTCGATTTCGACTATCTACGGCACCGAGTGCCGTAGATAGTTCGCCGTTGCCCATGCACTGGACAATAGCCTGTTTAAAAGTCCCTTTCATGCTCCTTGTTCTTGCAGACCTGCAATTTTGCACGGCGAAAATTGCGGATCGAACGACACTACCGTCACCCGCGCGTTTTCGCCGTACTTGACCTTTTGGTACTTTCGGGGCAAGCCAAAAGTACGAAGAATATATGCACGATCGGGAATCGGGGAAATTCCCGCTTCGGGAATTCGCTTGTAGCGTGTTCTACCGCCTTTTGGTGCCAAAAGGTGGCGCCAAAAGCATCCGACAGGGTGAAAAATCGGGGAGCTGTCTCCGGTTTCGCCCAAAACGCTGCGCGGACAAGCTCGCGCCCGCGTTTCTTAATGGCGGAACCGTCGCCGTTCCTTTTTCCCGATTTTTCACGATGCGGATTCGTCGTGCGCTTCGCGCAAAGTGATTTTCTATTTTGCGCAAGATGTCGGCCGCAAGTTTCGGGCATTCGCTTTGCCGTTCCGTGAAAAAAACGTACATTTGACTGCTCAACCGTTAGCTTATGTCGATTCCTTTGGCCGAACGCCTCCGTCCCCGCACGCTCGACGACTACATCGGGCAGGAGCATCTGGTGGGCGGCAACGGCGTTTTCCGCAAGTTTCTGGAGACGGGCAACGTCCCGTCGTTCATCCTCTGGGGGCCTCCGGGGGTGGGGAAGACCACGCTGGCTAAGATCGTGGCCACGGAACTCAAACGCCCCTTCTTCACGCTGTCGGCCGTTACGTCGGGGGTCAAGGATGTGCGCGAAGTGATCGAATCGGCCCGCAAGCAGCACTTCTTCAACACGCCGCCGCCGATCCTGTTCATCGACGAAATCCACCGTTTCAACAAGTCGCAGCAGGATTCGCTGCTGGGGGCCGTCGAGCAGGGTGTCGTGACGCTCGTGGGCGCCACGACCGAAAACCCTTCGTTCGAGGTGATTTCGCCGCTGTTGAGCCGCTGCCAGGTCTACATCCTGCGACCGATGGAGGACGCCCAGCTGCAACGGCTGCTCGACCGTGCGATCGCCACCGACCCCGAACTGCGCGAGCGGGGGATCGACGTGCGCGAAACGGAGGCGCTGTTCCGCTTCTCGGGCGGCGATGCGCGCAAGCTGCTCAATATTCTGGACATTCTGCTGGCGGCCAACGAGGGCCGGCTGACGATCACCGACCGGCTGGTCACCGACTGCCTGCAACAGAACATCGCCCTCTACGACAAGAACGGCGAACAGCACTACGATGTCATCTCGGCCTTCATCAAATCGGTGCGGGGCAGCGATCCCAATGCTGCGATCTACTACCTGGCACGGATGCTCGCCGGCGGCGAGGAGCCCCGCTTCATCGCCCGCCGGCTGGTGATTCTCGCCTCGGAGGACATCGGACTGGCCAATCCCAACGCCCTGCTGCTGGCCAATGCCTGCTTCGATACGGTGCACAAGATCGGTATGCCCGAGGCCCGCATTCCGCTGGCCGAAGCGACGATCTATCTGGCCACGTCGCCCAAGAGCAACTCGGCCTACATGGCTATCAACAAGGCGCTCTCCTTCGTCGAACACGACACGACGAACCGTCCCGTGCCGCTCCATCTGCGTAACGCGCCGACCAAGTTGATGGATCAGGCGGGCTACGGCAAGGGATACAAGTACGCCCACGACTACGGCGGCTTCGCCGATCTGGAATTCATGCCCGAAACCCTCGTCGGCCGCCGTTTCTACGAACCGAACGCGCAGAACCCCGCCGAGGCGAAGATCGCCGAGCGCATCCGCCAACTGTGGAAGGGAAAATACTGAATCCCATGTTGAAAACAGCTGCCGTTCTGAATTTCCTGCTGGCTGCCGGACACGTGCTCTGCCTCTTCCGCCTCGACGCCGCATTCCGGCTCTACCGGATCGAACCGTTCATGGACCGGCTGGCAGCCTTGTGGCCGCCGATCCCCTATCTGATCACCCTCGGCGTCGCCTGCGGACTGACCGTATGCGGTCTTTACGCCCTTTCGGCCGCCGGCGCGATCCGCCCGCTGCCGCTGCTGCGCCCCGCCGTCTACGCGATCGGCGCCGTGTTCGCCCTGCGGGGCCTCGCCGGATTCGCCGCCATGAGTCTCGCCTGCGACTTCCGGTCGGCCGACCTCGCGGCAGCAGTCGTCGCGGGCGCGATCGGTGCGCTCTGCCTCGCAGGCGGACGCCGGGCATTCCAAACTTCCCGCACATGAAACGCATCGGACTCATCTCGGACACGCACGGCACCTTCGACGACACGCTGCGCGGCTTTCTCACGGACGTCGACGAGATCTGGCACGCCGGCGACATCGGCTCGCTGGAACTGGCCGACCGCATCGCCGCCTTCAAACCTCTGCGGGCCGTCTGCGGCAATACCGACGGCGGCACGATGCGGCGCGTCTGGCCGCTGGTCGACTTCTTCCGGTGCGAAGAGGCGACGGTGCTCATGACCCACATCGGCGGCTATCCGCGCCACTACGACCCGCGCATCCTCCCGCGCATCCGGTCGGCACGCCCCACGCTCTTCGTGGCGGGACACTCCCACATCCTGCGGATCATCTACGATCCGGTCTACCGACTGCTCCACCTCAACCCCGGCGGAGCGGGAAATTACGGCATCCACAAAGTCCGCACGGCGCTGCGTTTCGTCGTCGACGGCGCCGAGGTGCGCGACATGGAGATCGGCGAGTGGCCCCGGAGCACGGGAGCGCATCCCTGAATTCCGGATTTCGGTCTCGCTTCGTCGCGAAAAATTCCCGCCGCACAATTGCGGCGGGAGTGTAAAAAGGATGGATGTGATCTGGTCGGTTCCGTGACCGGCGGATCAGTTCGTTTTCTGGCAACGAACCGACGAGGCCGACGCTCTGTTGAAAGCGTATTTTGCCGTTGCATAAGTGCCGTACATCGTATAGAACATCGCGGCATTCGAACCTTCCGCCGTACGCTGCCAGCATCCCATCGTTCCGTAAGCGCCTACATAGCCCAGTTTACCGGCGTCCTTGTCTCCCCAGCGATGGCCGCAAAGCGGGAACCAAGTCTTCGCACCGGAGTCCGTCGTATAGTACTTGCCGTCGCTGTTCGGCCCGTCGTCCACGTTGTACGAGGAGATATTGCCCCATGCGGCCTGATCCGGCACCCGGTAACCGGCGGGACATGGATCGTAATTCGTCTTCTTCCCTGCATTGTCCCACAAGGCGTCCTCGCCGGTGAAGAGCCAATCCTTGTTGCCGTTGGGCGAGTTGAAAAGGAAGGTCGTCGGGTGCGCCGTCGCATAAGCTACCGTGCCTACCTGCTCGTCGCACTGCACGGCGATCCATGCCAACGATGCATGAGCCGGATTGACGATCGTCGATTCCCGTGCCCGCAGGAAGACGCCGTCGCCCGAATCTTCGTTCTTTTCGCCGCCGTAAAAGGGATCTTTGCGTCCCCATTGATAGAGTAGGCCGAAGGAGGCCGCCCCGTCTGCTTCCAGGGCGCTGGTCGCTCCGAGATTGCGATCCATCAATTCTCCTCCCTCGTCGTAGGCGAACAGCTCCGGCTGATCGGTCATCCATAGATGCCAGCTCCAAATCACCTCGCCCTTCGCATCGAAAGCCGCCAACACGGTATTGCCTTCCGTACCATCCGACGTGAAATGCACGATACCGTCTTTGTAGGAGACCTCGGAAACCAACGGATTTCCCGCTGCATTTTTTGTCGACCACAGCCAGTCGACGGAAACAATTCCTTCGACGTCCGAGCCGTCGACCTTGCGCGTCGCAAACCGATACTCGTCGGCCTCCGTGACGATGAAGCAGTTGGCATACGCCTCCGAAGCCGTCAAATCGATCGATTCATCGACGGGGGGGGAACTACGGGCCCGTCGTTTTCGTTGTTTTCGTCGTCGCAAGCCGCCAATGCGACGGAAAGACACAATGCGAACGACCATGCCGCACGAACACACTTTTTTCTCATAAACTCTTAATTCGATTTGAAAAGATGATTAGATGCACCAAATATAACGATTTTTTCATTTCAGTTTCCTTTCCGGCTATTTTTTGATGGATTCTTCGCCCGCTTCGCCGTTGGCCGAGCGGTGCGAAACGCCGTTGAAACGCTCCGGAAGGCATCGTGGAAGATCCCGTACACCTTCCGGCCCGCTGCCTCGGCGAAACGGAATACTTTGGTGCAGCGTGTTGATATACAGTTTTATAATAGAATGCGGCACGTTTCGGTTGCCGGTTATCTCCCAAATTGTCATATTATTTATTAATAAGTTTAATATTTCTATAAGAATACACAATAACACCTCTCCGCAAAGCGTTTTGTCAGCGAATTATTAGACGACGAATTTTATGCAGACCAAGATTTCAAAGACGCTCGAAGGGCTGATCGCCCGCACGGCGTTCGACACATCGAAACAAGGAGAGACCCGTTGGTTGAAAGATCGCTTGCTGCTCGAGATTGTACGGGAGGAGGGATCGTTGGCCTATCAATTGCTTTCAGCCCGTCTCAAGGACTGGGAACTATATCAGGTTCGCCTGCGCATCGAACGCGATTTGCAGGAGCGTACCGACGGCCCGGCCGGAAATCCCGAAGAGTTTTACGTTCAGTTCGCGAACGAGTTGCGCAAACGTTATCGTACTGCTCCCAGCGTCTCTACGGCCCACGCCTTACATGCCATCATCAGCGACGAGCAGACGATCGGCGCGCACGTATTGGAAATGTACCACATCACGCCGGCCGTCGTCGAGGACGAAATCCGCCGCATGAGCGCGGCCGACGAACCGCGCGCCGAGCTGCACGTCCGCCTGCTCGACTACTCCGAGCAGGGACAGCGGCCCGCCGAAGGCAGCCGGATGCTCGACAAGTTCGGCGTAGACCTGACCCGGCAGGCGCGTGAAGGGAAAATCGACCCCGTGATCGGCCGCGAATGCGAGATCGAGCGCGTGGTGCAGATTCTCTCGCGCCGCAAGAAAAACAATCCGATCCTGATCGGCGAAGCGGGCGTGGGCAAGAGCGCCATCGTCGAGGGGCTCGCGCTGCGGATCGCAGCGGGCGACGTTCCCTACACCATCGCGGGCAAGCGGCTCTATTCGCTCGACGTCTCGTCGCTGGTGGCAGGCACGAAGTTCCGCGGCGAATTCGAGGAGCGGATGCAGCAACTGCTCGACGAGCTGCGCAAGGCCGACGACACGATCATCTTCATCGACGAGATCCACACCATCGTCGGCGCGGGGTCGACTCAGGGAAGTCTCGACACAGCCAATATCCTCAAACCGGCGCTTGCGCGCGGCGAATTGCAGACCATCGGCGCCACGACGCTCGACGAGTACCGCGAGAACATTGAGAAGGACTCGGCGCTCGAACGCCGCTTCCAGCGCGTGCTGGTCGAACCGACCTCGTGCGAGGAGACGCTCCAAATTCTGCGCAACATCGCGCCCCGCTACGAGGCGCACCACAAAGTCCGCTACACGGACGAGGCGCTCGAAGCGTGCGTGACGCTCACGAACCGCTATATCACCGACCGCTTCTTCCCCGACAAGGCCATCGACGTGCTCGACGAGGCGGGGTCGCGGATGCATCTGCAAACGGCGCGCGAACCGGACACGCTGCGCGAAATGGAGGCCGCGCTGGCCTCGACCTGCGAGGAACGCCGCGAAGCGGTCCGCCAGCTCGTCTACGAAAAGGCGGCCGCAGCACGTCTGCGGGAGCTGGCGCTGCGTTCGAAACTGGACGAGAGCCGCGCCGAGTGGCAGCGGTCGCTCGAAAGCCATCCGGCGGAGATCCGCGCCGAACACATCGCGCAGGTCATCACTTCGGCGACGGGCATCCCGATCGAACGGATCACGACGGGCGAGCTGGGACGCCTGCGCGGACTCAAAGACTACCTCGCCGGCCGTGTCATCGGACAGGATGCCGCCGTGGAGAAGGTGGCGCTCTCGATCCAGCGCTCGCGCGCCGGACTCAAAGACGAGAACCGCCCGATCGGCGTCTTCCTCTTCGTCGGCCCGACGGGCGTCGGCAAGACGCTGTTGGCCAAGGAGCTGTCGAAATGGCTCTTCGACGAACGGCGCGGACTGATCCGCATCGACATGAGCGAGTACGGCGAGAAACACAACGTCTCGCGTCTGATCGGCTCCCCTCCGGGCTACGTCGGTTACGGCGAAGGCGGCCAGCTCACCGAAGCGGTACGCCGCCAGCCCTACGCGGTGGTGCTGTTCGACGAGATCGAGAAGGCGCATCCCGAAGTTTTCAACGCCATGCTCCAAATCTTCGACGAAGGGCACCTTACCGACGGATCGGGGCGCAAGGTCGATTTCCGCAACACGGTCATCATCATGACCTCGAACGTCGGTTCGCGTGCCGCCGTGCAGCGAGCCGTACAGGTGGGTTACTCCACCTCGTCGAAGACGGTCGTCGAACAGGCCGCACCGCAGATCGAGTACCGCAAGGCGCTCGAACGCACCTTCGCGCCGGAGTTCCTCAACCGCATCGACGACATCATTGTCTTCCGCACGCTCACGCTCGAAGACGTGGAACGCATCGTCGAGCTGGAATTGCGCCGCCTGCTGGCCCGCACGCAACGGTTGGGCTACAAGGTGGAGATCTCGGCCGAGGCGAAACGCCGGCTGGCGGTCATGGGCTACGAGGCGCGCTACGGCGTGCGGTCGCTCAAACGGACGTTGCTCGACAATGTCGAGGAACCGCTCTCGACGCTCATCATCGAAGGCCGCGTCAACGAAGGCGCCAAAGTAAAGATTCTCCCCGCAAAGGCGGGCGTTACGCTCAAAGTGGCATAACTCCGCCGGCAGATGACGTGTACGCCCCGAAATGCTTCCGTGTTTCGGGGCGTTTTTTTACGTCGCCGCCCGCTACTTTTCGCGGTGCTTGATCTTTTGGTGCTTTTGGATCAAGCCAAAAGCACGGAAGAAAGAATCTAAGAGAATTTTTTTTCGATCGATCCTTCGGGAAACAATCCTGCCCCTCCGATTGTGCGTCTCCTGCAAGGAGTGGATTTACCACCTTTTGTCACCAAAAGGTGGTGCCAAAAGTGTCCGCCAGGCGAAAAGCTGCGGGAAACTCACAGCGCCTCGCTAAAACGGGCGCCTGTCGCGGGTTTGCAAGCAAACCGGCCCCGTTTTTTAACGCTCGTCATTGCTCGTTTCTTTTTCCGCACTTTTCGCAATGCGGAGACTGTTGTGCGCTTCGCGCAACGATGATTTATTACGATTTGACTTCCTCTATACTCAGTTTTAGCAGGCCTCCGGCCTGCGGGATCGCACTGCGAAAATAGCGGAAGCAGTGACGGCAGCGGCGCGAGTGCCCGAAGCAATCGTGCGCTGCGCAATCGTGATTAGTTATTTCCCACGCAGGGCCCTACGCAAATTGGCTGTGTTGCCGATTCTGCGGGTCGGAGCCTGCGGAGGCTCGCCGCTGGGGGCGTGCTCCGCAGTGTTGCGGCGGTAGATAATACTCCGCCTCGGCAATCGCGAATAAAATTTGCTTTGTTCTCGGCTTAATCGTTCTTCGGTTGCGCCTTGGATACTTCGCGTCGGAAAAAATGCAAGCGAGCTTGCTTTTTTCTCTCGGCTTATTCGTATCTTTGCGGCCCTATGTACAGTTTTTCGCGCTATAAGGAACAATATCGGGCCAATCTGAAACTGGCCCTGCCCGTCGTGTTGTCGCAGGTGGGGCAAATTCTGGTGCAGTTCGCCGACAACGCCATGGTGGGACAGTTCGGCGGCGACGATCCGCTGCCGCTGGCCGCCGTGTCGTTCGGCGGCGCGGTCTTCTTCATCCTCTTCGTCACCGGAATGGGGCTGACGCTGGGGCTGACCCCGCTCGTGGGCGAGCGGTTCGCGCAGGGCGACAAGCGCGGTGCGGCGGATTATCTCAAAAACGCCATGATCTTCTACTCCGTGCTGGGTTTTCTGATTGCCGCCGTGCAGCTGGCCGTCATTCCGCTCATGTATCGCATGGGACAGCCCGCCGAGGTGGTCGACCTGGCGATTCCCTATTACAGGCTCATGGCTTTCAGTATGCCGGCCGTCATGCTCTTCTTCGCGTTCAAGCAGTTTCTCGAAGGGGTGGGCAACACCGTCGTGTCGATGGTGATCGTCGTCGGATGCAACCTGATGAACGTCGTGCTGAACTGGGTCTTCATCTTCGGACATTGCGGTTTCGAAGCGATGGGAGCGACGGGTGCGGGCGTGGCGACGCTCATTTCGCGCATCGCCATGCCGCTCGTCGCCATTTGGTATTTCTACCGCCGCAAGCGTCTGCGCGAGTATGCCGCGCTGCTGCCCGAAGTGCGTTACTCGCGCCGCTCGGTGCGGCAGCTGGTGCGCATGGGCGTGCCGATTTCGGGACAGATGTTCCTCGAAGCGTCGGCCTTCGTGCTGACGAGCATCATGATGGGGGTGGTTCGACGCCGTGGCCATCAGCGCCAACCAGATCGCGCTGACGATGGGCAATTTCGCCTTCATGATCGTCACGGCCGTAGGCGCGGCGACGACGATCCGTATTTCGCATTGCTACGGCGCGCGGCGGTTCGACGAACTGGGCCTGGCGGCCAGGGCAGCGCTGCATATCGTCATCGCATGGAACCTCTTCGCCGCTGTGGTGTTCGTCACTTTACGGCAGACGATTCCCTATATTTTCACCACCAACGCCGAGGTGGTGTCGCTTGCCTCGTCGATGCTCGTTCTGATCGCTCTCTACCAACTGCCGGACGGCATCCAGAACATCTCGGTAGGGGTGCTGCGCGGCGTGCAGGACGTGAAGATCATCATGCCGCTGGCGTTGGCCGCCTACTGGGTGCTGAACCTGCCGGTGGGGTATCTGTGCGGGTTCACGCTGGGGCTGGGGCCGTGGGGGCTCTTCATCGGCTATTTCGTGGGGCTGACGACGGCCGCCGTGCTCTATCTGCTGCGCATCCGGCGGGACGTGCGGATGCTACGGCAATCCGGTTCGGTCCGCCCGTAGCGCGTCCGTCGGAGCCGAGGTCAGCGGCATCGCGGCCCCGTTTCTGGGGAGGGGGGGGGTAAATTCCCGTGTCGTATCGATCCGCCGTGCATTGAATCCGTCGTTCCGTCCGATGCGGTAGATGCTTCCGCAGATGAAGAGCAGCGTGACGGAGAGCAGCGCCAGAATCGCGAAGATGAGCGTCAGCCGCGTGCGTTGCGGCAGCGCGTGGAGGTAAAGGTCGAAATGCTCGCCCTGACGACGGGCCCATGTGCCGATGCGGCGGAGGTTTTCTTTCATGCGTTCGGATTTTTCAGAGTCGCCTGCGTTCGGGGTATATTGCCGCCGAGCGCTCCGATACGCTTGCAAAAGTAGGCAATACGGATTATATATGATACGAGCAAAGGCGTAAGAACTGTTCCGGCCGGCGCGTTTGGTGTTCCGTTCGGTCGGGCGGAGGCGATCCCTGCCGGTGCCCGCCGGAATGCGCGGATGAAACGGCTGCGGCCGTGCCGATGCGGGCGCGAAGCGACGGGGATTGCGGAAAGAAATTGCGATTCCGTCGAAAAATGATTATATTTGCAGATAAAACACGAAAGAATGTCCTGCAATTGTAAAAACAGACCGGAGATCGGCCGCGGCGCCGCTTTCTGCAACTGCGGAGAGGAGTGCCGCGCGACCGTCTGCGAAGGGTGCTTCAAGCTCCATGAGACGCAGTGGCTCGCCGATTATCCCGATCATGTTCCGACCGATATATTCGAGGTGCGCTTCAAGAACACGCGCCGTTCCTTCTATCAGAACGTCAACAACCTTCCGCTCGAAACGGGCGACATCGTCGCCGTGGAGGCCTCGCCGGGGCACGACATCGGCATCGTCTCGCTTACGGGCGACATGGTGGCCAAGCAGATGAAGCGCACGGGGTTCAATCCCTACAACGGGGAGTTCAAGAAGATCTACCGCAAGGCCAAGCCCTACGACATCGAACGCTGGCAGGAGGCCATTGCGCTCGAACACGAGACGATGATCCGCTCGCGGCAGATCGCCGCCGACATGGGGCTGAACATGAAGATCGGCGACGTGGAGTATCAGGGCGACAAGATCAAGGCGATCTTCTACTACATCGCCGACGAGCGCGTCGATTTCCGCGAACTGATCAAGGTCTTCGCCGAGCAGTTCCACATCCGCATCGAGATGAAGCAGATCGGTGCACGGCAGGAGGCGGGCCGCATCGGCGGTCTGGGAGCCTGCGGCCGCGAGCTGTGCTGCGCGTCGTGGATTTCGAGCTTTTCGAGCGTCACGACCAACACCGCGCGGATGCAGGAGTTGTCGCTCAATCCGCAGAAACTGGCCGGGCAATGCTCGAAGCTCAAATGCTGTCTGGCCTACGAATACGATACCTATGCCGATGCGCGGCGCGATTTCCCGCGCGTGAAGGAGCCTTTGCAGGCGCTCGACGGCGAATATTACCTCGTCAAAAGCGATATTCTGGCGCGCACGATGCAGTTCAGCAGCAGCAAGGATGCGCTGGTGAACGTCACCACGCTTTCGGTCGAGCGCGTGAAGGAGATCCAGGCGCTCAACCGTGCCGGCAAGAAGGTCGACCGACTGCTCGCCGAGCAGGACGTTCCGGCCGCCGCGGAGGAACCGACCTATCGTTCGGAGGAGGACAGCATCACCCGTTTCGACGGCAAGCGCCGCAACAACAAGCGCCGTCGCGGCGACCGGAAGGGCCCGACGCGCGACAGGGCGGCCGAAGGCGCTGCGGGAGCGGAGGTCGCAGCCGGATCGGAAGCCGGCGCTTCGGATCGGGGGCAACGGGGTGCGCGTCCCGTCCGCAATCCGCAAAAAGGCGGCGGTTCGGTCAGCGGCGGCGGTGAAAACGGTGCGTCGCAGGGCGGCGAACGGCCGCGCGGGGAGCGTCGCTCCGGACGTCGCGGAAACGGCGGCCGCAACGGTGAAAACCGCGGCGGTGAAGGTCGCAATGGCGACGGTCGCGGCGAGCGCAGCCGGCAGGACGGCCGCTCCAATCGCGGCGGCAGTCAGGGAAATGCCAACCGTCCGGCGTCGGGCCCTTCGGGGGAGAACGGCGGCGGCAAGGGCGATAAGGAGTAATGGACCGAAACGGGACGGGCGCGGATGCGTCTGTCGCTGAACGAATCCGCCTGCGAGGGCGGATTCTTGACTGAGAGGCGCAGATGAAAGGGGCGAAACGGATTCTTCGTGCGGGATTGCTGCTGGCGTTGCTGCCGGCGGCCGGTTGTCTTTCGCAGCATCGGAGCGCGGTGGCCGATGTCGATCCGCTCGGATGGCGGGAGGCCGCGGAGGTGCGTTTCCCGAATGCCGATACGCTCGCGGTATGCGACCTGTGGCTCGTCGTGCGTTACGACGCGGCCTTCGCGGGCGGGCCGGTCGATTTGGAAGTGACGACCGTCGCGCCCGATTCGCTCCGCGCGACGGAGCCTTTCACGCTGCGGCTCGCCCCCTCGCGCGGGCCGTCGCCGCTGCTGTGCGATACGGCGGTGCTCTACCGGCGGCGTGCGGTGCTGCGCTGTGCGGGCGACTACCGGATGACGATCCGTCCCTGCCGTCCGGTACGCGGCATCGAGGCCGTGGGGGTTACGATTGAAAAAAGCATTTGACGATCATGGGAAAAGATAAGTTGAAGAAATTCGCCGAGAACAAGACGTTCCGCTGCCTCGTTCAGCCCGAATTCGACGAGATTTTCGGCAAGGATCATCCGCTCAAAGGGCGCTGGCACGCCGATTTTTTCCGCAACGACCGCCCGATCGTGCTCGAACTGGGGTGCGGCAAGGGCGAGTATACCGTCGCGCTGGCGGCCGACGATCCCGCGCGCAACTACATCGGGGTGGACATCAAGGGCGCGCGCATGTGGCGCGGCGCGAAGACCGCCACCGAGCAGGGGATGGACAATGTGGGATTCCTGCGCACGCGCATCGAGTTCATCACGTCGTTTTTCGCGCCGGGCGAGGTGTCCGAACTGTGGATCACCTTCCCCGATCCGCAGCTCAAAACGCGGCGTGCCAAGAAACGTCTCACCGCACCGCCCTTTCTGGCCTGCTATGCGCAGCTGCTCGCACCGGGCGGCTGGATCAACCTCAAAACCGACTCGCAGCACCTCTACCGCTATACGGGCGAGGTGATCCGCCGCTGCGGACTGCGCTGCGCGGTCTCGAATCCCGACATCTACGGCACGGGATACGCCGACAAGGTGCTTTCGATCAAGACGGCCTACGAACAGATGTTTCTCGATCGCGGCCTGCCGATCACCTATACCCGCTTTACGTTGGACGACACCGTGCGCTTCGACTGGTTCGACTGGGAGGAGGACGACAAGCTCAAATGCGAGAAGGACTGCGAGGAGGCGCGCAGGAGGTGAACGCTGCGGAGTGGGCGGGCGGGCTTCGCGTCCGGCGGCTTTCCGTCCGGCGTGGCGCGCAGGACGGCTTCCCGCCGTGCTCCTGAAACGTTGAACCCGACGAGTTGAACCGAAATTTGAGAAACAAACTGATATTCGGAGCGGCCGTATTGCTGCTGGCTGCCTGCGGCGGGGAGTATACGCCCCGCACGGGCGACCTGCTGTTCCAGCTCACGGCGGCGGAGGGGATGACCGATGCCATCGTGGCGGCGACGGAGCGCGGCGGGGCCGTGACCTTCTCCCATGTGGGAATCGTCGAAGCGACGGCCGGCGGCGCGTTCGTCGTCGAGGCGGTCGATACGAGCGTGCGGCGTACGCCGCTCGGGGAGTTTCTGGCCCGTTCGGCGCGGCGCGGCGGGCGGCCGATAGCAGCCGTCGGACGGGTGAGCGGTGCGGACAGCACGGTGGTGCAGCGTGCGTTGCGACGTGCGCATGAGCGGCTAGGACTTCCCTACGACGACGAGTTTCTGCCCGCCAACGGCAAACTCTATTGCAGTGAGCTGGCGTGGGAGTGCTTCGTGGCGGCCGACGATTCGACGCACCTGCTTCGGAGCCGGCCCATGACCTTCCGCACGGCCGACGGCGAGCTGCCGGCCTATTGGGCGGAGCACTTCGCCGCGCTGGGGATGCCCGTTCCCGAAGGCGTGGCGGGAACCAATCCCAACGACATGGCGCACGATCCGGCCGTCGAGATCGTATGGCGTTACTACGACGAATAGTCGCGCAGTCCCGTAATCCTGAAACTGCCTGCTGAATAAAGGAGACTTTTACTCGTTTGCTGCCCGTGCCGTCGCTTCCGGCGTACGGCAGTAGTTCGGAGGCGCTGGCAGGCAGCACGGGTCGCTGCGGAGCTTCGGAATCCGGCCGTGTTCTTCTGGATCGGCGCATCGGACGTCTCGTTCCTGCTGCTGCTCGACTGGCGGCAGCGCCAGGCGGAGTGCTGACGGAGCGAACGAAGGGGCGTCCCGCACGGGACGCCCCTTCGTTTTACGGTGGCGGGATCGTTATCGGTCGGCGTAGAGCGCCTGCGCCAATGCATCCAGTCCCGCTTCGCCCGGGAGTTCCGGATAGGCTGCTCGCAATGCACGGGCGAATTCGTCGGCCGTCCCGTTTGCGGCCAGCAGTCGTTTCACGCATTCCAGATAGTCGATCTTGAAGCGCACGGCATCGGCCCCGGCCGCTCCGCCGTGTCCGCCGATAAAGAGCTCGGCGCCCGATGCGAGCGCCCGACGGGCCTCGGCGATCTCGGCGTCGACGGCTGCCGGCGAGGAGATTTGCAGGGAATTCGCGTGTGCCTTCGCGGGAGCCCAGTGAGTGTAGCAGACCTTGCCGCCGATGAGGATGCTCGCGGCGGGAAAGTCGGTCGCGGCGCCGCGGTCGAAACGGAACGGAATCCCCGCCCACCGCTGCGTAGTGCCGAAAGCCACTTCGTCCGTCGCTCCCGTCGGCCGATCGACGATCGCGTCGCCGAAGGTCTGCGCGAAGTTCCGCATCATGCCGTCGTAGACCGCATCCTTCGTGAAGGCGGGCATCCCTGCGGGCATGACCGTCGCGTGGTCGCCTGTCCCGCCCACATGGTAGTCGGCGATGCGCGCTTCGACGGGCTTGCCGAGCGCGTCGAGGTAGGCGTCGTATTCGGCGACGTTTTCGCGGAACAACGGCTGTTCCAGCGTGACGACCGCCTGCGTTCCCTCGACGATGTAGCTTGCGTCGCCGAGTGCGTCGTTGGTGTGGTAGACATGCAGTCTGAAATTGTCGAAATCGTGTGTTTCGAATGTTCCTTTCGTCTGTGCCATAGCTGTAATCGTTAACAATGTCGATAAAATAGCGAATCTCTTTTTCATCTTGTCCGGATTTATAGGTTTCGAAAAGTTATTCGGTTACTTTTCGAGTGCAAATATAGTCCGACGGATCGTACGTGTCAAGTAGATACGCGAATGTCAGATAGTTACCTCAGGGTAACGATCGCTGGGCGTGAACGGATTGACTGGCGAATTTTTTTGGATTTTTTCCGCCTCCCGCAAAAACGCCCCGATCGCCGTCACCCGGTGCTTTTCGCGGTGCCTGATCTTTCGATGCTTTTGGATCAAGCCAAAACGCAAGAAAAATCTATGAGAAGAAAAATTTCTCGATCGATGCTTCGGGAAGCGCCCCGATCCTTCGATTCGGCGTTTTTTATTTGCGGCGTAAAGTAGTTTTACTTACTTTTGTAAACCGGAACGGGGCAGCCGATCGGCGTGGCGGCGCGGGTTCGTCGTGCGGCAGGGCTGCCGATAATCATGAAACGAATACAGACTATGGACAGAACGACCGTACAGGACGCCCTGAACCCCGATTGCCCGATCCGCAACGTGTTGGCGCGTATCGGCGACAAGTGGTCGCTGTTGGTGATCGTCACGCTGAGCGGTGCGCGGACGATGCGTTTCGGCGCATTGCAGCGGGCGATTCCCGACATTTCGCAGAAGATGCTGAGCGTGACGCTGCGCACGCTCGAAGAGGACGGTTACCTCACGCGGCAGGTTTATCCCGAAGTCCCGCCTCGGGTGGAGTACAGCCTTACGTCCCGCGCGCAGTCGCTGCTGGCGTGCATCGATCCGCTCGTCGCGTGGGCCAATGCGAATATGGCCGATATTCTCAACGACCGCCGGACTGCGCGCGGGGAGCGGTGACGAGACGGCGCGATCCGTTCCGGTGCGGAACCGGCGACCGGCGAACTACGACGCCCCGCCCTGCTGCTATTTCTTGCAGCAGGGCGGGGCGTCGCGTTCCGGGGTGCGCTGTATTCGAAATGCCTTCCGCAGTTACCGCTGTCGGAACTCGAAGGTGAACTGGTTGCCCTCCTCCGTGAGCCAGGCGTGCTGCCGCGTCGTGGGCGAGAGGGCGAACAGGGGCGAATAGGTCATCACGCGCACCGTGCGGCCGTCGGGGAGAAATTCCAGAATGCGGATCCAGCCGTCGCCGCCGTTGCCCTCGTACCCGCCGCCCATCGACTGCGAGTCGAAGAGCATCTGGTGGACGGGACGGCCTGCGCTGTTGGCATCCGTGCGGAATCCCCAGCCCGATACGTGGCCGCAGAGCACCAGTTCGATGTTCGAGGCGGGGTAGACGAGTTTCCGCCAGATCGCTTCGCCCTGATTGGCGTCGGGCAACTCCTGTTTGAATTTGGTGATCTTGCCGTTTTTGACTACCGGCTCGTAACTGGTGACGCGCACCGGATCGCCCGCGATGCGTTCGCTCTCGGCGTTGAGGTAGGAGTGCGTCATCAGCACTACGCGGTGATTGCGGTACTCTTCCAGCCCCACGATGCGGCGCGCCCAGCCGATCACCGTGTCGCGGGGTGCGAATTCGAGGTTGAGGAAGAGGTAGTCGATCCCTTCGGGGCTCCGCAGTTCGAAGGCGGCGTTCTCGACGGCGTGATTGCCCTGTGCGTCCAGACCGTACTGGCTGAGCATCCGCCGGTTGAGGGGGTTCTTGTCGACGGGGAAATACTCGCCGATATGGGTGCGGCGGTCGCCCGTGCGCGTGTAGGTGTAGTCGTGGTTGCCGGTGGCCGTCATGTAGGGAACCACTCCGTCCAACTGCGAGAAGGCGCGGGCCGTAGCCTCCCACTGCCTGTGCGACGACTGGTCGCCCGAGTAGCCGTTGCTGATGCGGTCGTTCTGCTCAACCAGGTCGCCCACGCAGAGCACCAGTTTGGTGTTGAGCGCTTCGGCGTGTGCGGCGATCCAGCTGGTCATGATCTCCATGATCGGCTGGTTGCATGCCTTTTTGGCGTAGCCTTGCAGGTCGGGAAGCAGGACGACGGTCCACGAATCGGGATCGGAGAGGGCGGGTTCGCTGAATTTCTCCTGTGCCTGTGCCGGCACGAGGAGTGCTCCGAACAGTGCTGCGAGCAGCAGCCGGGCGAGGAAAACTCTTCTGAACATGGTTTTATCGGTTTGTAGTGGGTTTCGACAGGGTTTCCGGCCGCACGATCGCCGCGGCGGTTACGCCACGCTCTGCATCTCGATGAGCTTGGAGTAGATGCCGCCGCGCGCCATCAACTCCTCGTGCGTACCCTGCTCGGCGATGCGTCCGTGGTCGATGACGATGATCTTGTCGGCGTTGTGCACCGTGGAGAGCCGGTGGGCGATGACGATCGACGTGCGCCCCTTCAACAGCGAGTTGAGCGCATCCTGCACCAGCTTTTCGCTCTCGGTGTCGAGTGCCGAGGTCGCCTCGTCGAGGATCAGGATCTCGGGATTTTTCAGCACCGCGCGGGCGATCGACAACCGCTGCCGCTGGCCGCCCGACAGTTTCATGCCGCGGTCGCCGATGTTGGTCTGGTAGCCCTTGTCGGTCTCCATGATGAAGTCGTGGGCGTTGGCTACCTTGGCCGCGGCGACGATCTCGTCGTGCGTGGCGTCGAGTTTTCCCAGTGAGATGTTGCCCTCGATCGTATCGTTGAAGAGGATCGTATCCTGTGCCACGACGCTCATGTGGGCGCGCAGGCTCTCCTGCGTGTAGTTGCGGATCGATGTGCCGTCGATCAGGATGTCGCCGCCCTGGATGTCGTAGAAGCGGGGAATCAGTTCGCTGAGCGTCGACTTGCCGCCGCCCGAAGGTCCTACCAGCGCCACGGTCTCGCCCTTGCGGATCGTGAAGCTCACGCCGTCGATCACCTCGCGGTTGCCGTCGTAGGAGAAGCGCACGTTGCGGAATTCGATCCCTTCGTGCAGGCCGTCGAGCGTGCGGGCGTCGGGGGCGTCGGGCACCTCGGTTTTGGTGTCGAGCAGCATGAGGATGCGCTCGCCGGCGGCGACGCCCTGGTTGATGTTGGCGAACTGGTCGATGAACGAACGCACGGGGCGCGTGATCTGCGAGAACATGGCGATGAAGGCCACGAACTCGCCGGCGTTGAGCGAGCGGTTGATGACGAGCATACCGCCGAAGACGAGGATCACGCCGACGGCCGAGATCCCCAGAAACTCGCTCATGGGCGATGCCAGCTGCTGGCGGCGCGCCATCGAGAGGAGCAGCCGCGAGAACTCGGCGTTGATGTCGTAGAATTTCTGGCGGATGTAGTTCGTGGCGTTGTAGCCCTTGATGAGCTTCACGCCCGACAGCGACTCGTCCAGGACGCTCACCATGTCGCCCATGCGCTGCTGGCTCTGCATGGCGGGGTGGCGCAGTTTCTTGACGATGCTGCCGATGATGAGTGCCACGAGCGGCAGGAAGAGGATCGAGAAGACCGACAGTTCCCACGAGATGGAGAACATCGCCACCAGATAGCCGATGATGAGGAACGGTTCGCGGAAAGCTACTTGCAGCGTGTTGGTGATGCAGAACTGCACGACCATCACGTCCTGCGTGATGCGCGACATGATGTCGCCCTTGCGCTGCTCGCTGAAAAATCCGACGTTGAGGTTGATGACGTTGTCGAACAGTTCGTTGCGCATCCTTTGCAGCGTGCGCGTGCGCATGTTCTCGACCGTCCATGCCCCCAGGTAGCGGAAGGTGTTCGACAGCAGGTTCATCAGCACCGTGACCGTGGCCAGCAGGATGAGCACGTACATGGGGTTGTACTCGCCGAAGACCGAGGTGTAGGCGTAGCGCAGCCATGCGCTGAGCGACGCCTCGTCGAAAGCGAATTCGGGACGGACGTAGAGCGGCTCGAAACGGAACTCGGGGTCGAACATCGCCTGGATGATCGGGATGAGCATGATGTAGTTGACCGTATTGAACAGCGCGTGGAGGATCGAGTAGATGAAATAGGGGACGGCGTATTTGCCGATGGGGCGCACGAACGTGAGCAGGCGGAGATATATCTTGAACATGTGAGGTCGAAATCTTCGTTTGTCCGCAGACCCGATACGGACGTGCCCTTCGAAGGGGGTTCCGCCGATCGTTTCGCCGGTCGGGCCGCGATGGTTTTTCCGTGTGCAAAGATAGAAATAAAATTCGGATTCCCGCCATTCGGGTCTTCTTTTCAGCCGCTTCGCCGTTCTTTGCGGTGTTTTTCGATCGGCGGAACGGTTGAAATCGGAATAATTTTCCTAAATTTGCCGACTGAACCGTTGATTCGTAAAATCTTTCGATATATGAAGTTCAAGGAGTACAAAGGACTCGATCTGCCGCAGCTGGCGGCCGACGTGCTGGCACAGTGGGATGCGGAAGACACCTTCCACAAGAGCATTTCGACGCGCGAGGGGCATCCGGCATTCGTCTTTTACGAGGGGCCGCCCTCGGCCAACGGACTGCCGGGCATCCATCACGTCATGGCGCGCACGATCAAGGACATCATCTGCCGCTACAAGACGCAGCAGGGCTATCTGGTGCACCGCAAGGCGGGATGGGACACCCACGGCCTGCCCGTCGAGCTGGGCGTGGAGAAGAAGCTCGGCATCACGAAGGAGGATATCGGGACGAAGATTTCGATCGAGGAGTACAACCGCACCTGCCGCGAGGCGGTCATGGAGTTCACGGGAGTGTGGGAGAACCTGACGCGCCGCATGGGCTACTGGGTCAACATGGACGATCCCTACATCACCTACGACAACAAGTATATCGAGACGCTGTGGTGGCTGCTCAAACAGCTCTTCGACAAGGGGCTGCTCTACAAGGGCTACACCATCCAGCCCTACTCGCCGGCGGCGGGTACGGGTCTCTCGACCCACGAGCTGAACCAGCCGGGCTGCTACCGCGACGTGAAGGACACGACCTGCACGGCGCAGTTCCGCGTGGTGCGCGACGAACGCAGCGAACGCTTTTTCGAGGGCGTCGAGGGCGAGCTCTACTTCCTGGCCTGGACGACGACGCCGTGGACGCTGCCGTCGAATACGGCGCTGGCCGTAGGCCCCGCGATCGACTATGTGCGCGTCAAGTGCCGCAACCCCTATACCGACGAGGCGCAGACCGTCATTCTGGCGCGCGAGCTGGTGCCGTCCTACTTCACCAAGAAGATGGAGGGAACGTTCGAGGTCGAGGATCGTGTTTACAAGGGACCCGAGTTCGAGGGCGTCCGCTACGAGCAGCTGCTCCCGTGGGTGCGGCCGATGGGCGATGCCTTCCGCGTGATCGTGGGCGACTACGTGACCACGACCGACGGTACGGGTATCGTGCATATCGCCCCGACGTTCGGTGCCGACGACAACCGCGTGGCCAAGCAGGCGGGCATCGCGCCCCTGTTCGTGATCGACCGCGCGGGCAAGGAGCAGCCTATGGTCGACCGCACGGGCAAGTTCTTCCGCATCGAGGAGCTCGATCCGGCCTTCGTGGAGCGGTATGTCGACGCCGGGAAATACGGCGAGTATGCGGGCCGTTACGTGAAGAACGCCTACGACGATACGCTCGCGCCCGACGCGCCGACGCTCGACGTGGACATCGCCGTGGCGCTCAAAGGGGCGGGCATGGCTTTCAAGATCGAGAAGCACGTCCACTCCTATCCGCACTGCTGGCGCACGGACAAACCGGTGCTCTACTATCCGCTCGACTCGTGGTTCATCCGGACCACGGCGCTGCGCGAGCGGATGATCGAACTCAACCGCACGATCCGCTGGATGCCCGAATCGACCGGTACGGGCCGCTTCGGCAAGTGGCTCGAAGGGCTGGTGGACTGGAATCTGTCGCGTTCGCGTTTCTGGGGCACGCCGCTGCCGGTGTGGGCCACCGAGGATTACTCCGAGCTGAAATGCATCGGTTCGATGGAGGAGCTGACGGCCGAGATTGAGCGCGCGGTCGCGGCCGGCGTGATGAAGGAGAATCCCTACAAGGAGTTCCGTGTGGGCGACATGTCGAAGGAGAACTATGCCAAGATCGACCTGCACCGTCCCTATGTGGACCAGATCGTGCTCGTCTCGTCCAAGGGCGAGCCGATGCGCCGCGAGAGCGACCTGATCGACGTGTGGTTCGATTCGGGCGCCATGCCCTATGCGCAGCAGCACTATCCGTTCGAGCATCGGGAGGGTTTCGGCGAGGTCTTTCCCGCCGACTTCATCGCCGAGGGCGTCGACCAGACGCGCGGCTGGTTCTTCACGCTGCATGCGATCGCCGCGATGCTGTTCGATTCGGTAGCCTTCAAGAATATCATTTCCAACGGACTGGTGCTCGACAAGAACGGCAACAAGATGTCGAAGCGGCTGGGCAACGCCGTCGATCCGTTCGAAGTACTCGACAGCTACGGCGCCGATGCTACGCGCTGGTACATGATTACCAACTCGCAGCCGTGGGACAACCTCAAATTCGACCGCGACGGGGTGGACGAGGTGCGCCGCAAGTTTTTCGGCACGCTCTACAACACCTACTCGTTCTTCGCCCTCTACGCCAATGTCGACGGCTTCACGGGGCGCGAGGCGGAGGTGCCCGTCGCCCGCCGGCCGGAGATCGACCGCTGGATCGTTTCGTTGCTCAATACGCTGGTGGCCGACGTCACGGCGTCGCTCGAAGGCTACGATCCGACCCCTGCGGCCCGCATGATCCAGGAGTTCGTGTGCGAAAACCTCTCCAACTGGTACGTGCGTCTGAACCGCAAACGTTTCTGGGGCGGCGGGATGACCGAGGACAAGCTGGCGGCCTACCAGACGCTCTACACCTGTCTGGAAACCGTCGCATCGCTCAGCGCACCCTTCGCGCCCTTCATCTCGGAGCGCATCTTCCGCGACCTGAACGCCGTGAGCGGCCGCCACGAAGGTTCGGTGCATCTGGCGCAGTTCCCCGCGGCCGATCCGTCGCTTGCGGACAAGGAGCTGGAAGAGACGATGTCGCTCGCGCAGCGCGTCTCGTCGATGGTGCTGGCCCTGCGCCGCAAGGTGAACATCAAGGTACGCCAGCCGCTCGGGAAGATTCTCATTCCGGTGCTCGATCCGGCGATGGGACGCCATATCGAGGCCGTGCGGCCGCTCATCATGAACGAGGTCAACGTCAAGCGGATCGAACTGGTCGCCGAGACGGCCGGCCTGATTACCAAGCGCATCAAGCCCAACTTCAAGACCCTCGGTCCGAAGTACGGCAAATACATGAAGCAGATCGCGGCGCTCACGGCCGCCTTCACGCAGGAGCAGATCGCAGCCGTCGAGTCGGCGCCGGAGACGACGCTCGACCTGGGCGGCGAACGGATCACGGTGACAGCGGCCGATTTCGAGATCACGTCGGAGGATATGCCGGGCTGGCTGGTGACCTCCGAGGGCAAGCTCACCGTGGCGCTCGACATCACCGTCACGGACGACCTGCGGCGCGAAGGTGTGGCACGTGAGTTGATTAACCGCATCCAGAATATCCGCAAGGACTCCGGTTTCGAGGTGACCGACCGCATTCGGGTCGAGATCGAGGCGAAGGAGGCGGTCGTCGGGGCCGTCGCCGCCTATGCCGACTATATCGGCCAGCAGACTCTGGCGCGCGACGTCCGCACGGCGGCCCTTCCCGAAGGGGAGTTCGTCGTGGACTCGGAGATCGACGAGGAGCCGTTGAAAATTGCCGTGACGAAGCTCTGAATGCAGTCATGCAGCGATTGACGACCGTCGGCTCCCGAGGGATGCCGGCGGTCGTCCGTTATCGGAGACGGATTTTTGCGAAAATATTTTGCAGTTACCGAAATAAATGTTATTTTTACGTTACACGTTAATAAACCGGACAAGATTATGGCAGAGGAGAAAACCCGATATAGCGATGCGGAATTGGCCGAATTCAAGGAGCTGATTCTGAAAAAGCTTGAAACGGCGCGCGCCGACTACGAATTGCTGCGCGCGACGATCACCCATACGGGCGACAACGATACGGAGGATACCTCTCCGACGTTCAAGGTGCTCGAAGAGGGTGCCACGACGCTCTCCAAGGAGGAGAGCGGACGGTTGGCCGCCCACCAGATGAAATTCATCCGCAACCTCGAAATGGCGCTCGTGCGTATCGAGAACAAGACCTACGGCATCTGCAAGACCACGGGCAAGCTCATTCCCAAGGAGCGCCTGATGAAGGTGCCCCACGCCACCGAGTGCATCGAGGCTAAGGAGGGACGGCGCTGACGTCCCTCCGCAGGCAGAGGCTTCGCCCCGCAGCGGCGGATCGCTTTCGTCCGGGCCGTGGCATTCCGGCTGCCGCGGCGAACGGTTGGAACGGCCTTTTGTGAATAAGTAAAATGAAATTACCCCTCCGTGCAACGCCCGTTGCACGGAGGGGTAATTCGTCGGATGCAGGCCGGCTATTCGCCTCGTCGGATCTTGTCGAGTGCGGCCTTGACCGAACCGCAGGCGAGCAGCAGGGCGCGGGCTTCGGCCTCGGCGATCCCCGTCTCCTGAACGATCATGCGCGTGCCGCGGTCGACGAGTTTGTTGTTCGTCAGCTGCATGTTGACCATCTTGTTCCCTTCGACGCGCCCCAGCCGGATCATCACGGCCGTGGAGATCATGTTGAGCATCAGTTTTTGCGCCGTGCCGGCCTTCATCCGCGTCGAACCCGTGACGAACTCCGGCCCCACGACTGCCTCCAAAGCATATTCCGCTTCGGCGGCGACGGGCGACCGGGGATTGCAGGTGATCGCTCCGGTGAGCAGCCCGTGCGCCCGTGCCGTGCGCAGTCCGCCGACCACGTAGGGGGTCGTTCCCGATGCCGCGACGCCGATCAGGATGTCGCCGCCGTCGGGCCGCCACGGCTGCATGTCGCGCCAAGCCCCTTCGGTATCGTCCTCGGCGTGTTCCACGGCCTTGCGCAGGGCGCCGTCGCCGCCGGCGATCAGCCCGATGACCGTGTCGAAAGGTACCCCGTAGGTCGGAGGCAGCTCCGAGGCGTCGGTCACGGCCAAACGGCCCGACGTGCCCGCACCGATGTAGAACATTCGTCCGCCGCGCTGCATCCGCTCGACGATCCGCTCGACGAGTCGTTCCATCGTGGGAATGGTCGCGGCCACGGCATCGGCCACACGGCGGTCTTCGCGGTTGATGCCCGTCAGCAGGTCGTGCACCGACATCCGCTGCAAATCGTCGTAGGCCGAAGCCTGTTCCGTTACTCTGATCTGTTCCATATATGATAGTTCAATAATCCTTCGTCGGGGGTCTCGACGATCCGCCCCGCGCGCATCCCTTCGGTTGCGAGCACGTGCCGTAGCTGCCGTTCGAAATGACAGGCGACGCCGCCCAATGCCGACACTTCGGCGTCGGCGGGGTAGTGCGCGAGGTTGCGCCGCACGAATGCGCGGAACGCTTCGCAGACCAGTTCGTCGAGTTCGGGGCGGTCGATGTGCCGCGCCACGAAGCGCGTGAACGAGGCCAGGAAACGGTTGGCCATCCCTTCGCGGTAGACGCGGCGGATGATCTCGTCGTAGTCGAGCCGCTCCTCCTCGAAAAAGAGCCGGCGCAGCGATTCGTCGCAAAGCCCTTTCAGCAGGTTCCCGACGAGTTGCCGGCCGATGTACGTCCCGCTTCCTTCGTCGCCCAGAACCCAGCCCAGCGGCGGCGTGTTGCGCACGATGCGCACGCCGTCGTAGTAGCAGGAGTTCGATCCCGTGCCGAGGATGCAGGCGATGCCCGCACGGCCGCCCAGCAGCGCGCGGGCCGCCCCCATGAGGTCGGATTCGACGGCGATGCGTGCCGCGGGGAAATAACGCGCCAGCGCCTCCCGCAGGCGGGCGCTCTGTTCGGGGTAGCGTTCGCCGCAGCCGGCGCCGTAGAAATGGAGCGCGTCGGCCTGCACCGGTTCCGCGAAGGTCTCGCGGAGCAGCGCCTCCACTTCGTCGGGGCGTTGGAGCACGGCGTTGATGCCACGGCTCTGTACGCGGCGTACGCTGCCGCTGTCGTCGACGAGCTGCCAGTTGCATTTGGTCGATCCGCTGTCTGCGATTACGATCATCGTTTCGGTCGGGAGTTTACGGGGTTTCGTTTTCTATGCGGGGCGCGGTTCTCGGGCGGCTCCGCCCGCGCTGGCCGGAAATATTCGAACAAATGTAGGAAAAAATCCCGAATAATCGGATCGGTCTGCCCGAAAACTCCCCGTCGGTCTCTTCGCACGGGCATGCTGCATCGGTCTTCTTCGGCTTCGGCGGCACGGAGGACATTTTGACGGATGCGGAGGGTGCGGGAAAACGAGAGGTCGACCTCGCGCAGCGGGGCCGGGGTGGTTCCGAAATGTACGGCGTACGGAATCGGAGGCCGGCATCGGCAGCGGTTCGTTGTGTCGCGGCTGTTCCGGGGGGCGTCGGTTGCAAAAAAAACGCCGCGGAAGCATCTCCGCGGCGTCCTCACAACCTAACTGAAAATTACGGAACCTATTTGATGAACAGAAGTTCCCGATATTTGGGCAGCGTCCACATCTGGTCGTCGATGATCTCTTCGAGCTTGTCGATGTGGCGGCGGATCTCCTCGAAGTAGACCTCCACCGTGTCGTGGTAGGCGATCGCCTTCGCGCGTGCGTTTTCGATGCGGTTGGCCTTCTTGCGCGCTTCGATCATCTCGATCGTGAGCGTCTGGATGGCGGCCGTGTGCCCCTGTATCTTTTTGAGCAGATCGATGTCGGCCGAGGCGTCCAGCCCGCCGATCTGTGCCATTTTGTATACCTTGTCCAGCAGCATCGCCTCGTAGCGCGAGGCGATCGGGACGATGTGATTCATCGTCAGGTCGCCCAGCACGCGCCCTTCGATCTGGATTTTTTTGGTGTAGGTCTCCCATTTCACCTCGGTGCGGGCTTCGATCTCCACCTTGTTCAGCACGCCCGTGCTCTCGAACATGCGGATCGAATCGGCGGTCAGGTAGCGGTCGAAGATCAGCGGCGTCGAGGTTTCGCAGTCGAGCCCCCGGCGGGCCGCTTCGGCTTTCCACTCGTCGGAATAGCCGTTGCCGTCGAAGTGGATCGGCTTGCACTCGCGAATGAGCTTTTTGAGCTCCTCGTAGATCGCTTTCTCCTTTTTCATGCCGCTCTCGATGTGTCGGTCGACGGCCTCCTTGAAGCGGGTGAGCTGCTCGGCGACCGCCGTGTTGAGCGTCAGCATCGCGTCGGCGCAGTTGTCCGACGACCCCACGGCCCGGAACTCGAAGCGGTTGCCCGTGAAGGCGAAGGGCGAGGTGCGGTTGCGGTCGGTGTTGTCGAGCATCAGCGTGGGGATGTGCGAGATGCCGCTCATCTTGAACATGTTCTTCGCCGAGAAGGTGATGGCCGCATCGCTGCGGCTCGCTTCCAGTTTTTCGAGCACGGCCGAAATCTGTGCGCCCAGAAAGGTCGAAATGATGGCGGGCGGCGCTTCGTTGGCTCCCAGCCGGTGGGCGTTGGTGGCGCTCATGATCGAGGCTTTGAGCAGGCCGTTGTGCCGGTAGACGGCCGCCATGACGTTGACCAGAAAGGTGATGAATTGGAGGTTCTCCGAGGGCGTCTTGCCCGGCCCGAGCAGGTTGACGCCCGTGTCGGTGCCCAGCGACCAGTTGTTGTGTTTGCCCGAACCGTTGACCCCCTTGAAGGGCTTCTCGTGGAGCAGGATGCGGAAGTTGTGGCGGCGGGCGATCTTATTCATGATCGTCATCAGCAGCTGGTTGTGGTCGTTGGCCAGGTTGGCTTCCTCGTAAATGGGCGCCAGCTCGAATTGGTTGGGCGCCACTTCGTTGTGGCGGGTTTTGACGGGAATGCCCAACCGGAGCGATTCGTATTCCAGGTCGCGCATGAATTCGATCACGCGTTCGGGAATCGCGCCGAAATAGTGGTCTTCGAGCTGCTGGTTCTTGGCCGATTCGTGGCCCATGAGCGTGCGGCCCGTCAGCACCAGGTCGGGGCGTGCGGCCCACAGCGCTTCGTCCACGAGGAAGTACTCCTGCTCCCAGCCCAGGTAGCTGAAAACCTTCGTGACGTTGCGGTCGAAGTAGCGGCATACTTCCGTCGCGGCCCTGTCGACGGCTGCCAGCGAGCGCAGCAGCGGGGTCTTGTAGTCGAGCGCCTCGCCCGTGTAGGCGATGAACACGGTCGGGATGCAGAGCGTCGAGCCGACGATGAAGGCGGGCGACGCGGGGTCCCAGGCGGAGTAGCCGCGCGCTTCGAACGTGTTGCGGATTCCGCCGTTGGGGAACGACGAGGCATCGGGTTCCTGCTGGACGAGCAGCTTGCCGGAGAACTCTTCGAGCACGCCGCCCCGTCCGTCGGGTTCGGCGAAGGAGTCGTGTTTCTCGGCGGTTCCCCCCGTGAGCGGCTGGAACCAGTGGGTGTAGTGGTCGGCGCCGTGCTCCACCGCCCACTGCTTCATGCCTGCGGCGATGCCGTCGGCCACTTCGCGCGTGAGGGGCGTGCCGTGTTCCATGGTCTGGATCAGCGCTTCGTAGGTCTCGCGGTCGAGATACCGCCGCATGACGTTGCGCCCGAAGACCAACTCCCCGAAATAATCGGTCGAACGTCCGGCGGGAGCCTGTGCGGGAACCGCTACGTGGCTGAGCGCCTCTTCGACCATCCTGAATCTCAACGATGCCATATGAGTTTGATATTAAATGAAGGATCTGCGCCGAAATCGCAAGAAAAACATTGGCAGGGGCCCCGTCTTCGGCAGAATGCCCCGACGGGAAGGAACCAACTCAAAAAACCGCCGCTCCGCTGTTAACCAAAACAACACCTAAAACCTAAAAAACAACACCGGAGAGATTCGGATTTACTGCCCCTGCACAATGTATTTTGTTCTTCGGGAGCAAAGGTAATTCTTTTCCGTGAGGTTGATACTCGAAAATCGATATTTTTCCGGAAAAAGTGAAAAAAAACAGAACATTTTCCGAAAAACAACGCTGTTTTTGGCGATGAAGACTGAAATTTCGCGGGTTTTCCGGAAAAATGCACTCGTTTTTTGGCGAAATCCGATTTTTCGTGAAAATCGATTTTTGCAAAATTCAGGGATAAACAGGATAATATTGATCTGAATGGTGTATTCGCTGCTCCGCTGTCCGAAGAGCTGTTCCGGCCGGCGGTGCGTGCGGCCCCGAAAACCGTCCGCCGCACATGGCCGGCCGTATCCGCGGCGGACGGCCGTCTCCCGTATGCGGCAGGGGATGGAGCGGGGCTTTCCGGACGCTTGCGGGGCGCGGTGTTAAAAAACTAACACAAGTCTTGCCTCTTTCGCTTTTTTTTTATACTTTTACATGCTTTTTTTACGATAAAGTGAAATTTGCACGAGCGTTTCCGCCTCCGTGTCGCGGCCGAAAGGGCGTGCGGAGCGGGGAACGATTGTTGAAGACGAACCTAATCTCAAAATAATTATGGCAAATACCAAGCGTGAAAAGCTGTTCGCCGAATTCCCGCCGGTTCCGACCGAGAAGTGGGAAGAGGTGATTGCGGTAGACCTCAAAGGGGCCGATTACGAGCGCAAACTGGTGTGGCGGACACCCGAAGGGTTCAACGTCCGGCCGTACTATCGCGCCGAAAACCTCGAAGGTCTCAAATTCCTCGCCTCCGAACCGGGCGAATTTCCCTATGTGCGCGGTACGCGGTGCGACAATGTGTGGCGCGTGCACCAGAGCCTGACGGTCAAGTGCCCCGAAGCGGCCAACGCCGAGGCGCTCAAACTGCTCGACTCGGGCGTCGATTCGCTGGGCTTCTCGTTCACGAAGGGATTGTCGGCCGCCGAGGTCGAGACGCTGCTGCGCGACATCCACCTGCCTGCCGTCGAAGTGGTCTTTTCGGGCGAGGGCGTCGCGGACGTCGTGGAACCCGTATTGGCGAAGATCGAAAAGGAGGGCTGGCAGGAGACCGCTTCCGTGCACTTCGTGCTCGATCCGATCATCAACCGTCTGTCGCTCACCGGCGCGTTCTGCTCGCCCGGCGGGGAGAAGTGCTTCAAGATGCTGGCCGGTCTGGTGCGCCGTACGGCCGCGATGAAGGGTGTGCGCGTGGTGACGGTGTCGGGTGAGAACTTTTCGAACGCCGGTTCGACCATCGTCGAGGAGCTGGCCTTCACCCTTTCGGCCGGCCACGAATACCTCGTGCGGCTGATGGACGAGGGGCTGACCGTCGACGAGGCGGCCCGCAAGATCCGTTTCTCGATGGGCGTCACCTCCAACTACTTCATGGAGATGGCCAAGTTCCGCGCCGCCCGCATGTTGTGGGCCAACATCGTCAAAGGGTACAACCCCGAAAAGGGCTGCTCGTGCAAGCTCTTCGCTCACGCCGTGACCTCGACGTGGAACCAGACGGTCTACGACCCCTATATCAATATGCTGCGCGGCACGACCGAGGCGATGTCGGCGGCTATCGCCGGCGTGCATTCGCTCGAGGTGACGCCGTTCAACGCGTCGTTCGCCGAGCCTGACGAGTTCTCGAAGCGCATCGCCCGCAACGTCGAGCTGCTGCTCAAACACGAATCGCATTTCGATCAGGTGGTCGATCCCGCCGGCGGTTCGTACTACATCGAGAACCTCACGCAGTCGATCGCAGCCGAGGCGTGGAAGCTCTTCCTCGAATTGGAGGAGAAGGGCGGCTACGTCGCAGCGTTCGAGAGCGGTTACGTCGTCGAGCGCGTCGACGCATCGGCCGCTGCCAAGGACAAGAGCGTGGCGCAGCGCCGCATCACGCTGCTGGGTGCCAACCAGTATCCCAACTTCACGGAGGTCGCTTCCGACGCCGTGACCGAAGCCGCCGTGACGCGCCGGAAGAAGGCGGGCGTGCTCAATCCCTACCGCGGCGCGATGGCCTTCGAGGCGATGCGTCTGCATGTAGATCGCAGCGGCAAGACGCCCAAGGCGTTCATGCTCACCGCCGGTCATCTGGCCATGGCCCGCGCCCGCGCCCAGTTCTCGTGCAACTTCTTCGCCTGCGCGGGTATCCGTGTGCAGGACAACACCTTCTTCAAGGATCTGGAAGAGGGCGTAAAGGCCGCGCTCGAATCGAAGGCCGAGATCGTAGTGCTCTGCTCGTCGGACGACTGCTACGCCGAGCTGGCTCCCCGCGTCAAGGAGATGCTGGGCGACAAGGCCATTCTGGTCATCGCCGGCGCTCCGGCCTGCATGGCCGAGTTGGAGGCGCAGGGCATCGGCAACTTCATCCACGTGAAGAGCAACGTGCTCGACACGCTGCACAACTACCTTACGCAGATGGGAATCTAAAACGCGAAAGTCATGAGAGCAAAATTTTCTGAATTATCATACACGGGCGCCGCGCCGAAGTGCTGCGCTCAGGCCGGCGGCGAGAAAGAGCCGTGGCTGACCGCCGAGCAGATTCCCGTCAAGGGGTGCTACTCGGCCGCCGATCTCGAAGGGATGGAACACCTCAACTACGCCGCGGGCGTGGCACCCTTCCTGCGCGGTCCCTATTCGACGATGTACGTGATGCGTCCGTGGACGATCCGTCAGTACGCCGGTTTCTCGACGGCCGAGGAGTCCAATGCCTTCTACCGCCGTAACCTCGCATCGGGCCAGAAGGGCCTTTCGGTGGCCTTCGACCTGGCGACGCACCGCGGCTACGACGCCGACCACCCGCGCGTGGTGGGCGACGTGGGCAAGGCCGGCGTGTCGATCTGCTCGGTGGAGGACATGAAGGTGCTCTTCAACGGCATTCCGCTCGACCGGATGTCGGTGTCGATGACCATGAACGGCGCCGTGCTGCCGATCCTGGCCTTCTACATCGTGACGGGCCTGGAGCAGGGCTGCACGCTCGACCAGCTGGCCGGTACGATCCAGAACGACATCCTCAAGGAGTTCATGGTGCGCAACACCTATATTTATCCGCCCGAGTTCTCGATGCGCATCATCGCCGACATCTTCGAGTACACCTCGAAGAACATGCCCAAGTTCAACTCGATCTCGATTTCGGGTTACCACATGCAGGAGGCGGGCGCCACGAACGACATCGAGCTGGCCTACACGCTGGCCGACGGTCTGGAGTACCTGCGCGCAGGTATCAATGCCGGCATGTCGGTCGACGCCTTCGCACCGCGCCTGTCGTTCTTCTGGGCCATCGGCATGAATCACTTCATGGAGATCGCCAAGATGCGTGCGGCACGTATGCTGTGGGCCAAGATCGTCAAGCAGTTCGATCCGAAGAACCCCAAGTCGCTGGCGCTGCGTACCCACTCGCAGACCTCGGGCTGGTCGCTCACGGAGCAGGATCCCTTCAACAACGTGGCCCGCACGGCCATCGAGGCGATGGGTGCCGCATTGGGTCACACCCAGTCGCTGCATACCAACGCGCTGGACGAGGCGATCGCCCTGCCGACCGACTTCTCGGCGCGTATCGCCCGTAACACCCAGATCTATATTCAGGAGGAGACCAACATCTGCCGTCAGGTCGATCCGTGGGCCGGTTCCTACTATGTGGAGAGCCTCACCGAGGAGATCGCACAGAAGGCATGGGAGCACATTCAGGAGGTCGAGAAGCTGGGCGGTATGGCCAAGGCGATCGAGACCGGTATTCCGAAGATGCGCATCGAGGAGGCGTCGGCCCGCAAGCAGGCGCGCATCGACTCGGGCGTCGAGAAGATCATCGGCGTCAACGAGTACCGCCTGGACAAGGAGGCGCCGATCGACATCCTCGCGGTGGACAATACCGCCGTGCGCGAAAGCCAGATCAAGCGTTTGAAGGAGCTGCGCGCTTCGCGCGACGAGGCTGCCGTACAAAAGGCGCTGGCGGCTATCACCGAGTGCGTCAAGACCAAGCAGGGCAATCTGCTGGAACTGGCCGTCGAGGCCGCGAAGGTGCGTGCCACGCTGGGCGAGATATCGGATGCCTGCGAGGTCGTCGTAGGCCGATACAAGGCAGTTATTCGTTCGATTTCAGGTGTTTACAGTTCGGAAGTGAAAAACGATACGCAATTCGAGAAGGCGAAGGAGCTGTGCGCTCGGTTCGCCAAGAAAGAGGGCCGTCAGCCGCGCATCATGATTGCGAAGCTCGGTCAGGACGGTCACGACCGCGGTGCGAAGGTCGTGGCGACGGGATACGCCGACATCGGCTTCGACGTCGACATGGGCCCGCTGTTCCAGACGCCGGCCGAGGCCGCGAAGCAGGCCGTCGAGAACGACGTGCACGTGGTGGGCGTTTCGTCGCTCGCGGCGGGTCACCTGACGCTCGTGCCGCAGATCATCGCCGAGTTGAAGAAGCTGGGCCGCGAGGATATCGTGGTGATCGTCGGCGGCGTCATTCCGGCGCAGGACTACGACGAACTCTACCGCGACGGTGCGGCGGCCATCTTCGGCCCCGGTACGCCGATCGCTACGGCCGCCATCAAGATTCTCGAAATCCTGATGGGCGAATAGTAGGCCGATTCTTCCGGTTGCGGCTTCGTCCGCGATCCGATCGCATGAACGACCGGAGGGTTTCCATGACGGAAGCCCTCCGGTCGCGTTATCGGAGCATTCATGCGGGCGAGCGTTTGGTCTTTCGTACCGTTGTTTTTCGTCCGCGGCCGGCGGAGGGTGTTTTGCGCCGCAACGGTGCACGCTTTCGTGCCCGTTCAGCATCGATGACCGGAGGATCCCGCCGTTTTCGCCGTGCCCGATCTTTTGCTGCTTCGGGTCCGATCCGAAAGCAGGGAAGGGAGATTCAACGGTATTATTTATTCGGTACGTTGCGGGGCGAAGCCTGCGGAGAACGTCATCGGCGGGCCTCCGCGGGCGGAGGCTTCGGCCCGCGCCGCAGGTTATTCTTACGTTCCGTCTCGGCATAATCGAGCTGACGCTTGCTTCTGCACTCGACTTTTCGTATCTTTGACTGCGCTCCGGCGCGACGGGGTGCACGAAGACTCGAAACCGACAAGTTAAAGATAAAACCATGTCCTACAACAATCTGCGCGAATTTATCGAACGGCTCGAACGCGAAGGCGAGCTGGTGCGTGTCGCGGCCGAGGTGTCGCCCGTGGAGGAGATCGCCGAACTGACCGACCGCATGGCCAAGCAGCCCGGCGGCGGAAAGGCGATCCTCTTCGAACGCACGGGGACGGACTTTCCGGTGGTGACCAACCTCATGGGCTCCGAACGCCGTATGGCGCTGGCGCTGGGCGTGGAGTCGCTCGATGCGCTGACGCGGCGCATCGACGCGCTGCTGCACGAAGTGACGACACCCAAAGCGACCCTGTGGGAGAAGCTGCGGATGCTGCCGCTGCTGGGCGAAATGGCGCGCTGGATGCCGCGCAGCCGACGCGGACGCGGCCCCTGCCAGGAGGTGGTGCTGCGGGGCGAGGCGGCACGACTGTCGCTGCTGCCGGTGCTCAAATGCTGGCCGGAGGACGGCGGGCGCTTCGTTACGCTGCCGATGGTGCATACGCTCGACCCCGATACGGGGGTGCGCAACGTGGGGATGTACCGGATGCAGGTTTTCGACGACCGCACGACCGGTATGCACTGGCACGTGCACAAGACCGGCGCACGCCACTGCGACGGCTACCGGCGGCAGGGGCGGCGGATGCCCGTGGCCGTCGCGCTGGGCGGCGATCCCGTCTATGCGTATGCCGCGACGGCGCCGATGCCCGACAACATGGACGAATACCTGCTGGCGGGATTTCTGCGCCGGCGTCCCGTGGAGCTGGTGCGCTGTCTGACCTGCGGGATCGAGGTGCCGGCCGACTGCGATTTCGTGATCGAAGGCTATGTCGATCCCGCCGAGGAGAAGACGGTCGAGGGGCCGTTCGGCGACCATACGGGTTTCTACTCGCTCGAAGACCGCTACCCCCGCTTCCACGTGACGGCGATCACCCACCGGCGCGATGCCGTTTATCCCGCGACGGTGGTGGGGGTGCCGCCCGAGGAGGACGCCTACATCGCCGAAGCGACCGAGCGGATATTTCTGGCGCCGATCCGTCTGGCCGTGCAGCCCGAGGTGCGCGACCTGTGGATGCCGACGGCCGGCACGGCGCACAATCTGGCCGTCGTCGCGATCGAGCGGCGCTACGAGGGGCAGGCGCACAAGGTGGCGCAGTCGTTGTGGGGCGCGGGGCAGATGATGTTCAACAAATACCTCGTCGTCGCCGATGCCGCGGCCGAAATTCGCCGTGTCGAGGCGCTGGCGGCGCTGGTGCGCAGGCTCGATCCGGCGCGCGACCTCATTGCGGCCGAAGGGGTGCTCGACGTGCTCGACCATGCGACGGCGACCTCGGGGTTCGGCGGCAAGCTGGCCCTCGACCTGACGCAGGCCGCCGCGCGCGAGGAGCAGCCGTTGCAGCTGCCCGAACGCTTCGAGCCGTGCGGCGGGGTGGCGGCCGCGGCGACCGGCTTCGCGGAGCGGTGGCGCACGCTGGCGCTCTTCGTCGACAGGGGGACGGAGCGCGTCGATGCGGCGGCGTTCTTCGGGCGGAATCCGGTGCGGGGCGTGAAGTGCGCCGTGCTGTTCGACCGCGAGGCCGAGGGGCTGACGGGTGCCGAACTGCTGTGGCTGGCTGCGGCCGACAGCGATCCGCGGCGCGACGTGACGGTGGTCGGGGAGGTCGTGGTGGTCGATGCGCGCAGCAAGCGCCCCGGCGTGGAGGGGCATCCCGCGCGGTTCCCGAACGTGGCCGTCGCCTCGTCTGCGACGGTGGAGCGGGTGGATGCACGCTGGGCGGAGTACGGTCTGGGCGAGACGATGGCGTCGCCGTCGGAGCGTTACCGCCGGTTGCTGTTGTCGGATAAAGCCGCCTGGTGATGTGGTCGCGTGAAGATCGCCGGACGCTCGTGCTGCTGCTGCCGCTGCTGGTGCTGGCCGTGGCGGCGTTCCTGCTGCTCGAACCGAAGACGCCGCGGAGCGGGGCGCCGCCGGACGCTGCGAAGGAGGCGCCGCCGGAGCTGTTCGAGTTCGATCCCAATACGGTCGATTACCGTGCGTTGCGGCGGTTGGGCTTCACCAAGCAGGATGCGGCGGGCGTGCTGCGCTATCGGGCCGCGGGAAAGATCTTCTGCATACCGGAGGATTTCGCCGCCTGCTATCAGGTGAGCGATTCGATGTACGACCGTCTGGAACCCTATATCCGCATCGGGACGGAGTATCGTTTCCGGCCCCGCCGCGACAGTGCGCAACGTTTGCGCAAGCCCTTCGTGCGCCGCCAGCGGGTCGTCGTGCCGCTCGTGCCCTTCCGCATCGACACGATGACGGCGAAATTCCTGCGCGCGATCGGTTTCACGAAGCGGCAGGCCGAGGCGATCGCCGACTACAACACCCTCATCGGCGGTTTCCGCGACGAGGAGGAGTTGTGCGACTATCCGATTATCGGCGATTCGGCGGGCCGGCATCTGGCCGAGTACGCCCTCTTCCCCGAACGGCGGCGTCCGCTGCACGATCCGGTGGAGCTGAATACGGCCGACTCGGCGGCGCTACGTTCGGTCAGCGGTATCGGCGCGAAGACCGTCGGGGCGATTCTCGACTACCGGCGGCGGCTGGGCGGTTTCTGCCGTGCGGAGCAACTGGCCGAAGTGCGGGGCGTCACCGAGAGCAATTACGAGCGGATACTGAAACAAATTTCGGTCGATAGTTGCAGAATTTCAAAAATAGATATTAACTTTGCAACTCCGAAAGCGCTGGCGGAGCATCCCTACATCGCCCCGCGGACGCTTCGGAAGATTTTGAAACGAAGACAATTGAAAGGAGGTTGGAGTACCCTGGAAGAGATGATCGAAGACGGCATACTGACACGCGAGGAGGCAGACAGACTGCATCCTTATCTTCGCTTCGGGGTACGGACGACGCAGAACGGCGATTGACACACACCTTTCGAAGGCCGGCGGAAGCCGAATGAATTCCGCGACTTGCAAAATCGATTCGTAAAACATTAAAAATTCGCAAATAGTTATGATTATCATGCCGGTAAAGGAGGGCGAAAACATCGAGAAGGCCCTCAAAAAGTTCAAACGCAAATACGAGCGCACGGGCGTTCTGAAAGAGTTGCGCCGCCGCCAGTATTTCACCAAGCCGTCGATCGCCAAGCGCGAGGCGATGCAGCATGCGATCTACGTGGCGCACATGAACCGCGACGACGAATAGCGGCCCGACACGGCCGTTTCGAGGCAGCGCAGGCGATTTCCATCGGAAATCGCCTGCTTTTTTGCGTTTTCACCCCACTGTTCCGGCCGCCCATCGTCGGCCGGAACGCTGCGAGATTCGGCCTGCCGTCCCGTGCGGCGGCTTTCCGGCCGGCGTCGCGAAATAGGGATGCGAAACACGACGGGGTATTTTTGCGGATAGGAATGAACGTCGCGGCGCGGAGGCGCATGTTTCCGTTTTCGCTTGCCCGCAAACCTTTTTTTTGACGGAATGGGAGAATTATTCGATAATTTAGTATATTTACGTCGTGCAGATTGTGCAAACGATCCAATCAGGTTAGTTCATTTATTAATTTATTCGCATGAAAAAAATGTTTGCTTTGGCGGCGGTGCTGTGTCTGGCACTCGCCGGTTGCGAGTATGACGATGCGGAGGTGAAGGATCGGCTCGACGATTTGGAAGGTCGGGTCGACGCACTCGAAAAGACCGTAAACTCGCTCAACATCAACGTCGGGAACTTGCAGTCGCTCATCGACGGCAAGCTCTTCATCACGGCGGTGACCGAAAATCCCGAAGGGGGGGGGTACACGCTTTCGCTCGTGACGTCTGACGGCGAAGCGTCGCAGATCGTCATCAAGGACGGCGAAGCGGGCGCGGCTCCCGCTATCGGCGTGAAACTCGATTCCGACGGGAAGTACTACTGGACGCTCGACGGCGAGTTCATCACCGAGGGCGGGAAGAAGATGCCCGTCACGGGCGACGACGGCGTGACGCCCGTTTTCAAGATCGAGAACGACACGTGGTACGTCTCCTATGACAAGGAGGCGACGTGGAAGGAGTGCGGCCCTGCAACGGGTGCCGCCGGCGACTCTTTCTTCTCGGATGTCTCCACGAGCGAAGACGGCCGTTGGGTCTATCTGACGCTGGCCGACGGCGAGACGGTGCTGACGCTGGAGATGTACAAAGAGTTCGGCATCGCCTTCGAATCGCTGCCCGAACTGATTATGGCCGGAGCGACGGCGGAAATCCCCTTCGTGCTGACGGGTGCCGACGAGAAGAGCGTCGTCGAGGCGATCGCCAAGGGCGACTGGGAGGCCGAAGCGGTGATGGACGGCACGGAGGGCGGCAAGATCGTCGTGACGGCTCCGGCCGAGAGTTCGACGGGCCGCGTGATCGTGCTGCTGAGCGACGGCGAGTCGAAGACGATCATGAAGACGCTGACCTTCGTGTCGGGCGTGATGAACGTCACGACGCAGTCGCAGGAGGCTGCGGCGGTCGGCGGAACGGTCAGCTTCGAGCTGGAAACCGATCTGGACTACGAGGTGGTGATTCCCGACGATGCCAAGGAGTGGCTCTCCCGCGTAGAGACCCGCGCCTTGCGTCAGGAGACGCTGACCTTCTCGGCGAAGGCCAACGAGACGATGGAGGAGCGGCAGGCGAAGATCGAACTCATCAGTTCGGGCGTCGTCGTCGAGACGCTGCTGGTCTACCAGAAGGCGAATCTCGATCCGACGGCGTTCGTCGTCAAGGTCAATGTGACGGAGAGCAGCATGAAGAACACGCTTATTCTTCCGCTGACGGGTACGGTGGATGCCACGGTGGACTGGGGCGACGGCAAGACCGAGACCGTGACGGCCGTGAATCCCCAGCACGTTTATGAGCAGGAGGGCGAATACTACGTGACGGTGACCGGTTCGGTGACGGCGCTCGGCAATCGATTGACCAAAACCAGTCAGAGCGCGATCGTGCGTGTCATCCAGTGGGGCCAGCTGGGGCTGGAATCGCTCGAAGAGGCGTTCTACAACAACAAGGGGCTTACGCAGGTGGCGTTGCCCGATGCGGGCGCTTTCGCCAAGGTGACCACCGTGGAAAATATGTTCTATAACTGTACGCTGCTTACGGCGGTTCCCGTCGGTTTGATCGACCAGTGTACGGAGTTGACCTCCGCCGCTTCGCTCTTTTCGGGCTGCTCGTCGTTGACGTCCATTCCGGAGGGTTTCTTCGACAATTGCCCGAAGATCGCTTCGTTGGCCTCGGCGTTCAAGGGCTGTAAGAAGGTGACGGAAATTCCCGCCGGCCTGTTCGACAATCTGACGGAGGTGACCGATGTTTCGGGCCTTTTCACCAACTGCACGGCGCTTGTTTCGGTTCCCGACGGACTGCTCGACAAGCTGACGAAGGTAACGACCGTTTCGAGTTTCTTCAACGGTTGCTCCTCGCTGCGTACGGTTCCGAACGATTTCTTCAAGTCTCAGACCGAGGTGACCGCCAGCGGAATGATCTTCAAAGGTTGCTCTTCGTTGGAGTCAGTTCCCTCCGGGCTGCTCGATCCCTTCACGAAGACGACTACGATAGGGTCTCTTTTCAGCGGTTGCAAGTCGCTGGGTAACCTTCCCGAAGGATTGTTCGACAAGGTCGGGAGCAACGTAGATCCGTCAGCCAAGGCCGTGGATGCCTCCTATCTCTTCGAAAACTGTGTGAAAATGACCGATTTCCCGTCTCTGTCCAAACTTCCGAACGTCTCGAATGTGGCTTCGCTTTGGAGAGGTTGTACGGCCATGACGACGGTTCCTGCGGATTATTTCCCTTCGAGTTGTACGAATTCCATTTCGGTCGGAAACATGTTCAACGGCTGTACATCGCTCAAAAGCCTTCCTGCCGGCCTGCTGAAAAACATGACTGACATAACGACCGCTCTGTCGATGTTCACGAACTGCTCGTCGCTCGAAACGCTTCCCGAAGGGTTCTTCGATGCGATGGTCGGATGTACGAATATCAAGGAGATGTTCAAGGGTTGTACGTCGCTCGAATCGCTGCCCGCGGGGTTGTTCGACAAGATGACGTCGATCACCGCTACGGCTTCGGCCTTCTACGGCTGTACCGGCTTCACGGGCGAATCGCCCTACCTGACTGCCGAGGTCGAAGGCGCGCCGGTGAAGGTGCACCTCTACGACCGTCCCGATTATCCCGATCTCTTCGTAAAGGTGCCGACCAAGGAGTCCGACTACAAGGACACCTTCAAGAACTGTACGAAGATGGCCGACTACGCCATGATTCCCACCGCGTGGGGCGGCGTCAGCGACGGCACGAAGGCGAAGCCGACCATCGCGCTCTCTTATGCGCTTCCAGAGAACATGGAGTACCACGGTATTAATTTCACCGTCAAGGGTACGGAGTTCAAATCGGGTAAGTACATCGTCGGTACGACGGAACTCGTACAGAGCGTGCTCGACGAGTTCGACGGCGACATGGAGAAGGCGACCAACAAATACGGCATCGGGTTTACGGCGACGCAGCTCGAAACACTGATGTCGGATGCGGGGTTGATGCTCGAGTTCCACGATCTTGAACCGCAGACCGAATACATGCTGCTCGTGCGCGGCCAGAATGTCCACGGTCTGACGTTCGAAACGCTGACCGCCACCACCGCGGTTCGTCCGCAGGGCAGCGCCGACTACGAGCGTTATATCGGCACGTGGACCGTCACGACGACTTCGTCGGAGGTTACCGGACAGCCGCAGACCTACACGATCCGCATCGAACCTTACCGCAACGACAAGAGTTACAAGGTCTATGACTGGGGTGCGACGATCCTGGGAACCGGCAGACCGGCCACCGAGGAGACTGACGAAATGGAGGCCTTCCCCTTCTACCTGACTTATATGGCGGACGGTTCGGTCGAGATCAACTCTTTCAACGAGGTGGGAATATACGGTTGGGCAAGCTATGTCTATATCGCTTATCGCTTCCTCAATGAGAATTCGGAGCGGTCGATTTGGCGTACGGAAACGTCGCTCGTCAAAGGGTCTTACGATACCGCTAAGAACGAGATTACGATCACCTGCGATAAGTTCACCGATAAGGCAGGTCTCACACATCAGATTACCGGCCTCGATTATGTGCTCTATACCAGCCAGACCGGATATTACGAAGCAGCGGAGATGATCCGTCCGGGCTATCTGATCGGCGAAGGCGACAATCGGAGGGTGGACTACGGTGTAGGCCCCTACAAGTTGACCAAGGCCCCTGCCGCGGCGGCAGTCCCGGCGAAGCGGCCGGCGAAGAAGTTCGAGTCGCTGCGTCCCGCCTCCGAGACGAAACAGGCAGCCGCCGTGCCCCTCGGCGTCGGCCGTCTGTCGATGATGTCGGTCCATTGAGGTTTTCCCCTGTAAGTTGACGACTCCGTCCCGAAATCGTTCGGGACGGAGTTTTTCGTTCGTCGCTTCCGGCTGTCTAATTTTTTGCATCGGAATAGCTGTCTCTGAAAAAAATATAACGGTTTTACGTTTATTTCAGATTCTTTTCAAAATTGGGGTTCTATCTTTGACCCGATAATTGCAGGGTGCAAGCCCAATGTGAAATTAAAAAAACTAACTAATATGAAGATGAAAAAGTATCTGTTTTTACTGGTAGCTGTGGCCTCGTTGGGGCTGACGACGGGTTGCGATGACGATGACGACCGGACGGTTCCGGTTCCGAATGCCGTGGCGGACACCTTCGGCGGAATGTATCCCAACGCTTCGGACGTCGAGTGGACGGGGCGCAACGGGTATCTGATCGCGGATTTCAGGGACGGAAATACGGACATGCAGGCCTGGTTCACAGCCGGCGGAGACTGGCGGATGACCGAGACCGATCTTTTGTACGACCAGTTGCCCGAAGCTGTGCGGAAGGCTTTCTCGGCGAGCGAGTATGCCGACTGGCGGGTAGAGGATGCGGAGCGACTCGCGCGTGCGGGATTCGAACCGGTCTACGTGCTCGAAGTGGAGAAGGGGCAGACCGAATATGAGCTCTTCTATGCCGAAGACGGCGTGCTGATCCGTGCCGTCGTCGATGCCGATGACAACGACGATCGGGATGATTTGCTGCCTTCCGAACTTCCGGCTGCCGCGCTCGAATTTATCGCCGGCCATTTCACCGATCCCCGCATTATCGAGGTCGAGCGGGAGCGGGATGTGCTCGAAGTCGAAATCATAGAAGGTCGTAAACATCGCGAGGTATGTTTTGACAGCAACGGAAACTGGTTGTCGACGCGAACCGAACTGCAACGGCAGGAGGTGCCGGCCGAGGTGCTCGCTGCGCTGGATAACTCGCAGTATGCCGGTTGGCGAGTGGATGATATCGATCATTTCGAGACCCCTGCGGATGAGTGGTATCGCTTCGAACTGGAAGAGCCGCAGAGCGATCGGGAAGTCGAGTTGCGTATTCGTCCCGATGGCGGAATTTTCTGATCCCGTCCTTTCCGGCGGCTTCGGGGATTCGAGCGGCCGTACAATCGAAAGAGGGTGTCAGCAATGTTGCTGCCACCCTCTTTCGATGTGTCGGGGACGGGTCAGCGGCGGGTCTGCGTGGCGATCCGCTCGTCGAAATAGCGCTTCACGTCGTTCCATCGGTAGTAGGGCGCCAGATCGCTTTCGAGGCGGATGCGCGACTCGCGTTCGTTGAAGAGGAACTTCACGAGCACGTCGCCGCCGTCGGGCCGGCGGAAGAAAACCAGCTGGATATTGGTGGCCATGGGCGTCACGCGCCAGCAGCTCCATGCCTGGTCGACCTTGCGGTAGTCGCTCTCGCGCGTGTCGCACCCTTCGATGCCCATGAGACCCACCAGCGGAATGACGTTCACGTCGTGGCCGTAGCGCAGCGATGCCGAGAGCGCGCCCGTTGCGATCGCCTCGTCGGCTTCGGCGACGAAATTGCGCAGCAGGGGCACGGCGTCGCTCAGTGCGCGGTGGCCGAATTCGGCCGAGGGGCCCTCTTCGAGGTACATCTGGTAGTTGCGCACGGCGTAGAAGGCGTAGAGCTCGTCGGGCGTGAAGAGGTCGTAGAACGAGCAGTCGAGGTAGTCGACATCCTGCATCACCGAGGCGACGCAGTAGAGGTCGTTCATGAAACGAAGCTGCTCCTTGCGGTTGCCGACGAGCAAGGGGTCGGTCACGAGCGCGCGGACGAAACGCGAGGGGTCGATTTCGCGCTCGCGCAGTTCGGCGATGCGCTGTTTGATCTCCTTCTTGATCTTGTTCGCCTCGGTCATGCGGAACATGTAGTCGAGGTAGCGTTTGCTCGCTTCGCGCGTAATGTCGATCGCGGGATTCAGCTCTTTGAGCCGTTCGTTTGCGGCGGCCATGCTGAGCATGCAGCGCGGCACGAGCGTCGAACGGGCGCGGATGCGGCACAGGCGGCCGTCCGACGTCGAAAAGATTTCGGGGAAGGAGCAGTACATCCGTTCGGCGATGCCGCGGTGTTCGCGCACGCCGCGCGGCGAGAGGTCGCCGTAGCGGTGGCGGGCGTCGTCGGCGACGACCTCGATGCGGCGCAGGGCATCTTCGCCCAGCGGCGTGAGTTTACCTGCTTCGGCCGCCTTGCGGAGCTTTGCGCGCGGATTTTCGTAGACGCTCTCCGAGGCGTGCCAACGCGAGCCGTGGCGGCCGTAGTGGCTGATGTAGAAGGGTTCGTAGCCTTCGGGCGCGGGCGTCGCCGCTGCGCGGGGGTGGTTCTCGTAGCAGTAGTAGAGCGCCGCCGTGCGGTTGAGGTCTTCGAGGGTCTGTTCTTTGGTGCTCTGCGCCGCAGCGCCGCCCGAAAGCAGCAGAACGGACAGGAGCAGCAGGATCGTTTGTCGTTTCATAAAGGTTCGTTTTTAACAGTCGTTTTCTCGCCTCGGCATAGTCCGAACTGCGTTCGGCTCTGCGCTCGGCTTGACGAAAACGTTCGTTATCGGCTTTTATTCGGTTATTTTCAGGATGACCGCCGAGACGGGTTTCATCTTCAAGGTGGACAGCCCGTTTTTCGAGGTGTATTTCGCGCCGTCGCCCGTGCCGTAGACCGCTTCGGCCGCGGCGCCTTCCGAGGCGAAACGCGCCCTCGCACTCCGCTTCGACGGGTTGAGGGCGACGAGGTATTTCTGCCCGTCCAGCTCGCGGGCGTAGACCATGGGGTAGGGTTGCTCGACGTCGCTCACGAAGCGCCATGCGCCCTGCGTGCCGAGCGCCGGTGTCTGGCGGCGCAGGGCGATGAGCCCCTTGACGTAGTTGAGAATCGACTGCGGGTCGCGCTCCTCGGCCGCGACGGTGGGGCGTGCGGGCGAAGGATCGATCGGCAGGTAGAGCCGTGAGGCGTCGGCGGTCGAGAAGCCGGCGTTGGGCGAGTCGTCCCACTGCATCGGCGTGCGGCAGCTGCTGCGGTTGCGGCTCGTGTAGCTGCCCTCCTTGACGGGGGCGTCTTCCAGATTGCGCATCCCGATCTCTTCGCCGTAGTAGAGGATCGGTACGGCGGGCAGCGTCAGGAAGAGCGTGAGCGCCGTCTTCAACTGTTCGGGCGTATTGCGGTCGAAGCGGTTCAGCCGCCAGATGTCGTGGCTGCACGTGGGCATGGCGGCGTAACCCAGCTCGCGCGTGGCTTCGTATTCGATACGGTAGTTTTCGGCGAACGCCTTCACCTGCCCGCGTCCTTCGTAGTCGAAGAAGCAGGGGGGCTCTTTTGTGCCGCGGTCGTCGGTCTGGCAGACCAGCGTGCGGTAGATCTTGGTGCCGGCGCCGTTGTGGATCAGCAGGTCGATGTGGAATCCGGCGCGGAGCGACTGGCGCGGCTGGCTCCACTCGGAGATCAGGATTCCTTCGGGATATTTCGCTTCGAACCAGCTGCGCAACTCATGCCACAGGCGCATCGTACCCGTGTGCTGCTTGTCGTCGCCCTTGACCAGACTTTGGGCCATGTCGCAGCGGAAGCCGTCGACGCCCTTGTCCATCCAGAACGAGATGATGTTCTTCAATTCGTTGCGTACGGCCGTGGGGCCCGGATCGTCGTACCCCTGCTGCCAGGGTTGCGCGGGGTCGGGATGCAGGTAGCCGTAGTTGAGCGCGGGCTGGATGTCGAAGAAGTTCTTCATGTAGTTGCCGTCGCGCGCGGCGTCGCTGCGGACGAATTTCTTGGTCGGGAACGCATCCTTCGAATCGCTCCAGATATAGTAGTCGCTGTATTGCAGTTCCGGATCGGCTTCGGACGACTGACGGAACCACGGATGTTTGTCCGACGTGTGGCCCGCCACGAGATCCAGACAGACGCGGATACCCAGGTCGTGGGCCTCGCGGACGAGCTGCACCAACTGGGAATTGGTGCCGAAACGCGGGTCGATCCGGTAGAAATCGGTGATGTCGTAACCGCCGTCCTCGAATTCGCTCCGGAAGACGGGGCTGAGCCAAATGGTGTTCGCGCCCAGGCTTTTGACGTAGGGCAGTTTGGAGCGGATGCCTTCCAGATCACCGATGCCGTCGCCGTCGCTGTCTTTGAAGGAGGAGGGGTAGATGTGGTAGAGAATCCCCTCTTTGAGCCATTCGGGGACTTGCTGTGCGGATGCGGGCAGCAGGAAAAGCGCGGCTGCCAGTGTGAGAAGAGTGCGTTTCATCGGCGGTGCGTTTGGGGTTCGTGTCCGGCCGGTATCGACGCAGACGGGGCGGAGGCGAATCCCTCCGTCGGGCCGTTCGGGTCGTCCGGACCGGAATTTATTACCGGCAAAGATAGGTTTTATCGAGTGGATTTACAAACTGCCGAATGCCTTTTCCCGTTTTTTTCGTCCGGAAACGAAAAAGATTCGGGAATAATTCTTATCTTTATCGGGTCAAACGAAACATTTTCGTAAGCGAGTGCAGAAACTGCCCGCAGGTTATGCCGAGCGAAGAAAATGAAGAAGAAATTCAACGTTTTCGTAAGTGAGGGCAGAAGCTGCTTGCAGGTTATGCCGAAGCGAGAAAACGAAGAATGAAACTCGACGATTTATTACATAACTACTAATAATTCATAGAACGAAAGCAAATGAAACGATTGACGATTCTTGCGACGCTGCTCTTCGCGGCGGTGTCCGTATCTGCGCAGGACTATCACATCAAACTGTGGGACAATACGACGGCTCCGACTTCGAACGGTGTGACGGGTGACGAATACGAGCGCAAACCCGGAACCTTGACCAACACCTCGTCGGCCGAAATCTGGATCTACAAGCCCGCACCCGAAAAGGCGACGGGGCAGGCGATCGTATTCTGCCCGGGCGGCGGCTACTCGCAGCTCTCGATCGCCAACGGCCACAATACCTGCAAGTGGTTCGCCGAGAACGGCATCGTGGGCGTGATGCTCAAATACCGTCTGCCCAACGGCCATTCGGAGGTGCCGCTCGACGATCTGGACAAAGCGGTGGCGACGGTGCGCGAAATGGCCGGCGAGCTGGGCGTCGATCCGCACAAGGTGGGTGTGGCGGGCACCTCGGCGGGCGGCTATCTGGCCGGATCGGCGGGTGTGATGTCCGAATCGAAACCCGATTTCATGGTGCTCATCTATCCGGTGGTGTCGAGCGATCCCGACAAACGGCATCTGGGAACCTTCCAGCAGCTCGTCGGCAAGGAGAACGTCGAGACCGAAGCCGCGAAGTTCTCGTTGGAGAAGGTCGTCGACAGCACGGCCTGCCCGGCGCTGATCTTCCACAGCGACGACGACAAGGTGGTTCCGGCGATTAATGCCGCGCTGCTCTACGAAAAGCTCAAAGCCAACGGCGTGAAGGCGTCGCTGCATATCTTCCCCTCCGGCGGTCACGGCTGGGGCATGAGCAAGAAGTTCAAGTATCACGAGAATTTCAAGGCCGCGACGCTCGACTGGTTGAAGGTAATCAACGCCGAAGCCGACAAGGCCGCTGCGAAGAAATAGTCCGCTTCGGCCGGTATTTTCTTGCGGGAAGGTTTCGGCCTTCCCGCTTTTCGTTGTTCACACCGCGAAGGAGGGGCCGGAATCGCGGCGGTCGATCCCTGTGCCGGAATCTTTCGGGCCTCTTCCCGGAGCGTCGGAATAGCGATCGTCGCTCCGTCCGGAATCGGGACGAGATGCGGCGCGGGGGAGTCCCGCCGCGCTGTTCGTGGTGCGGCCGTACAGAATATCCGCCTGCGAATCAAGGTCGCGGGCAGCGTGCGGGGACTTTCGTTTTGCTTATGCGTTTTTCGGAGAGGCAGACCGATGCGCCGATGCACGGCGGGCCGATCCCGAAAGATTCAGGAGGTCGCCGGAGCCCGCAGATTCTCCCTCGCATCGGGGGCATGCCGGAAGATCGCGCCGACGATCGGGCAGGCGTCGACCTCGCGGCAGTCGCCGCAGGTCGAAAGCCCCTTTTCCGATACGCATTTGCGGATCCGGCACAAGTCGCTGCAATAGGCGAATTTCACTCCCTCCGTGCGGCAGCCCGTACAATGGATGGTCGCGGCCGTGATCTGCGGTGCATCGTTCATTTCGCTCCATTTCTGGGCGGTGCGCTCCCGAAGGGCGTCGTCGTTGTCGACGGTAGCCCTGCGGGCGTCGCAGTGTTCGCAATCCAGGCCGCAGCAGGCAATCAATCGTTTCATCATTTCTGTTTGTTTTCGGAATGCCCCCCCCCTCTTCGTGACAAGTCCGGCGGTCAGGGGCGGTTAGGGCGAAGACACCGGAATCTTTTCTGCTGCGGGGCGGGGCAAGGGAGGCTCCGGCCGCTGTATCGGGACGACGTGCGGGAAGCGGATCGCGCGTCGCGCGCAAACAGGGCTTTCGCCCGAGGCGGCGGCTTTTCGGGATGCGGACGGGTGCTCGGCTTCGGTCGGGCTACTGCGGGATGAAGATGTAGGTGATCGTCCCCGTGTGGCGGGCGGGAGCCGCGTCGTTGATGTCGAAGACCGAATTGCGGGCGGCGCGCACCGCCGTCTCGCGCATGCAGTCGTCGCCTCCGGAGGCCACCGACGCGTGCGTCACCTCGCCCGCGCGGTTCACCGTGATGCGGACGACGACCTCGCCGCCCCCCTCGCATTGATAGGCGGGAACCACCAGATGCCGTGCATGTCGCACCGGATCGACCAGCGAGAAGGAGACGGTCACGCGGCCCTGCACCTTGCGGTCGGAGCTTTCTCCGCGCTCGTCGGTCCGCTCCCGTCTGCGGCGGATGGCTTCGGCTTCGGCCAGTCCCCGTTCGTAGGCCTCGCGGTTGGCGCGCATCCGCTCCTGCGCGGCGTCGGCCGCATCGTTGAGCGCGGCGGTGTTGGTGCCCCGGTCGTCGCGCAGCGATTCGTCGAGTTTGGCGTTTTCGTTGGAGACGTCGTTGCGGATGCTTTTCCAGTCGATCGGCTCCTGTTGCTGCCGCCGGCGCACTTCGCGTTCGAGCCGCTCCTTCTCGGCGGCGAGCTGTTCGAGCTGCTGCAAATCGATGTAGAAGCCCTGCGCGGCGGGCCTGCCTCCGACGACGATCTTCGCACCGACGAAAGCGATGGCCAGCAGCAGGTAGGCGATCAGCGTAACGCACAGTCCCGCACGGTGATCGAACGCCCATTCGCCCGCATCCTCCCGGCGGTTGTCGAAGGGAAGACGCAGTTTGGGCCGTCTGGGCTCCGGTTTGGTTTCTTGCGTGGACATCGTGCAGAAGATTTTGCGCAAAAATAACGTTTTTTAAGCAAATATGCTTATCTTTGCGCACGTTTAAGGAAAATTAATTTCGCATGTCAACAAAACAACAAACCCTGAAAGGCCCGATCTCCTTTTCGGGTAAGGGACTGCACACGGGTGTCGAGGTGACCATGACGGTCAATCCCGCCGGTGTGGACAACGGCATCGTTTTCCGTCGCATCGACGTGGAGGGAACCCCGCTCGTCCCTGCGCTGTGCGATAATGTGACCGACACTTCGCGCGGGACGACCATCGAGTCCAACGGCGTGAAGGTATCCACGATAGAACACGTCATGTCGGCGCTCTGGACGCTCGGCGTCGACAATGCGCTGATCGACATCGACGCCGCCGAAGCCCCGATCATGGACGGTTCGGCGCGCGAATACGCCGAAAAGATCGTCGCCACGGGCCTCGTCGAACAGGACGCCGACCGCAAATACTACCAGGTGACCGAAAAGATGGTCTACACGATTCCCGACAAGGGCGTTTCGATCATCCTCTATCCCGACGAGGAGTTCTCCGCCTCGGTGCACGTCGACTACAACTCGAAGGTCATCGGCAACCAGTACGCCACCTTCCTTCCCGACGACGACTACGCCGCGAAGATCGCCCCGTGCCGGACGTTCGTCTTCCTGCACGAACTGGAACCGCTCTTCAAGATGAACCTCATCAAGGGCGGCGATCTGGACAATGCGATCGTCGTGGTGGAAAATCCCGTTTCGGACGAACAGCTGACCCACCTCAAACAGATCTTCCACAAGGAGGACATCTGCATCACGGGCGGCTATCTCAATAATCTCGAACTGCGTTTTACCAACGAGCTGGCGCGTCACAAGCTGCTCGATCTGCTGGGCGACCTCGCACTGCTCGGCATGCGCATCAAGGGCCGTGTCTGGGCATCGCGTCCCGGGCATTTCGCCAATACGGAGTTCATGAAGCAGCTGCGCCGCACGATCCGCAAGGAGGGCGAGCGTCCGCGCTACAAGTACGACTGCCGCAAGACGCCCGTCTACGACATCAACGACATCCGGCGTATGCTTCCCCACCGTCCGCCGTTCCTGCTGGTGGACCGGATTTTCCACGTGGACGACAACTCGATCGCCGGCATCAAGAACGTGACGATGAACGAACCCTTCTTCGTGGGGCATTTCCCCAACGAACCGGTGATGCCCGGCGTGCTCATCGTCGAGGCGATGGCGCAGTGCGGCGGAATCATGGTGCTGCGCAACATCCCCGATCCGGAGAACTACTCGACCTATTTCATGAAGATCGACGGCGTGAAGTTCAAGCGCAAGATCATCCCCGGCGATACGCTCCAATTCGAACTGCATCTCACCGAACCGATCCGGCGCGGGGTCTGCGTGATGGACGCCAAGGCGTTCGTGGGCGATACGCTCGCCTGCGAGGCGACGCTAATGGCGCAGGTGGCCAAAACGAAGAAATAGCGGGCGCCGCACGCGACCGGCCGCCGTCCGTGTATCGGCGGGGCCGGGCGGAGCCGAAAAACGATACTACATGATTAGCAAGTTAGCCTACGTTCATCCCGATGCCAAGATCGGCGGGAACGTGACCATAGAGCCTTTTGCTTACGTGGCGGGCGACGTCGTCATCGGCGACGACTGCTGGATCGGCCCCGGGGCCGTCATCAACGACGGTGCGCGCATCGGCAAGGGGTGCAAGATCCATACGGGAGCCTCGATCGCCTGCCTGCCGCAGGATTTGAAGTTCAAGGGAGAGTATTCGACCGCCGAGATCGGCGATTACAACGACATCCGCGAGTGCGTGACCATCGCCCGCGGAACGGCGTCGCGCGGCAAGACGGTGGTGGGCAGCCACAACCTGCTGATGGCCTATGTCCACATCGCTCACGACGACGTGGTGGGCAGCCACTGCGTGATCGCCAACCGCGTTTCGCTCGCGGGCGAGGTCGAGGTGGGCGACTGGGCCGTTATCGGCGGTCATGCAGCCGTGCACCAGTGGGTACGCATCGGCGAGCATACGATGATTCAGGGCGGCGCCCTGGTCGGGCAGGACGTGCCGCCCTTCATCACCGTGACCAACGAGAATCAGTTCGCGGGAATCAACCGGATCGGCATGAGCCGCCGCGGATTTACGCCGGAGCAGATCGATATCATCCACAACGCGGCGCGCATCCTTTTCCAGAGCGGCCTGAATTTCATGAACGGCTGCGAAGAGGTGGAGCGCAAAGTCTTGCAGTCGCCCGAACGCGACCGTCTGGTGAAGTTCATCCGCGAATCGAAACGCGGCGTGAGCAAACAGTACGGCGTGAAATAGCAGAGCGTTCGGCCGCGGTGCCGGCCGTGCGATTGGCGAGGCGGATTCGGACGGTTTGTCCGATCCGCCTCGACGTTTTGTCGATTCCGAGCTCCTCCTGCGGCGTCCGGGGTGCCGAGAAAAAGGCGGACGGTTCTTTTTCGTCCGGTGCGTCGGCGGGTTCCGAGTCTCAGAGCGGGGCTTTTCCCGAGGAGGAGCGGCCGGGTCGGGGGTATGCGGTTTGACGGTTTTGCACTGCGCTGCGAAACTTGTACGGCAGGATTCCGGCGCTACCGGCTGGCCTCGCAGCGTCCTGCATCCGTCGGCGGAGGCGTCTCTCCGGATCGCGCCGTGCCGCGATGGCGGTTGCGGGCGGCCCGGAGCCGGCGTTCGACGCTGTGCGGTGGAGTCGGAACGTCCGATCGAGGGGGAGCGGGTCGTTGCCGGCATTCGGGGGGGGGCGTTGAACCCGTTCGGATGCGGCGGGATTTTCCGACCGCGATTCTTCGCAAAGGACGAATTCGTTTGCCGTCCGATTCTTTTTTTCGATTTATTTTCATAACTTGGCTGTTGTTATTATTTTTGTCTCTGGCAATGTTTCGCCATCTCAACCGTGCGACCAATGGACAGAAAATCGGATGAATTGATTTTGCAGGGGCTCCGACAGGGCGATTGCAAGGCATTCGACGAACTGTACATGAGATATGCCCCGCGTGTGGAGGCGTTCGCCTGCTGCATGTTGAAGAGCCGGAGCGAAGCCGAGGATCTCGCGCACGATATTTTTCTGAAAATTTGGGAGAACCGCCGATCGATCGGACACATCCGTTCGTTGGGAAATTACCTGTTCCGAATGACCAAGAACGCCGTTTTCGACCGGTTCGAGCACAAGTCGGTGCAGGTACGCTACGAACGGCAGTGCCTTGCCGCCGGCGATTTCCTGTCGGACGACGTCGCTGCGAAAATCGCCTCCGAGGATCTGTTGATGATCGACGAACTGGCCGTGGAGCGAATGCCCGAACAGCGGCAGCGGGTCTTCCGTCTGAGCCGTTACGAACGACTGTCTCATCAGGAGATCGCCCGGGAACTGGGGATCACTACCAAAACGGTGGAATACCACATCCGCACGGCGCTCGCCGAACTGCGGAAGATCATCGCCGCGATCATCGTATTCTTCTGACATTCCGATCTTTTATGCGGCCGATCCGGAGCAGCGATGGCGATCGTTGCTTTTTTTTGCGAAAAACGGTCCCGAACGGACTGGGGATGCCGCTCGTTTTCCCGTCTTATATATAAACGTATCGAAGAAATGGACATCGTAAGAAAAATCATACGCGCCTATCTGTACAACCCGATGCCCGAGAAGGTGCAGCGGCAGTTCCGGTCGTGGTGCCTGAGAGAGGAGGGTTCGCACGAGAAGACCGAAGCCCTGAGGGAGGAGTGGGAGCGGCTCGATCCCGCTACCGTGCTTCCGACGGATGAAGAGGCGTATCGCAGCAAGCTCGCCCGTCTGCACGGGGAGATGCGTCCGCCGCTGAGACTCCGCACGATCCCGCTCTCGCGTCGCGCCGCTGCGGTCGCCGCCGCGGTCGTCGTGCTGGCGATGTCCGTCGAATTTTTCGTCGTGCGGCATCTGACGGCGGACAGCACCACGGTGCTCGTGACGGCCGAGAACAGCAAGGGACGGTTCACGCTGCCCGACGGATCGGTCGTATGGCTCAATGCGGATTCGCGTCTGGCCTATTCGAACCGCTTCGTCGATTCGGAAAAGCGCGAGGTACGGCTCGAGGGCGAGGCCTTCTTCGACGTCAGACGGGATACGCTGCGCCCCTTCGAGGTGACGATGGGCGGTTTGGAGGTGCGTGTGCTGGGGACGCGGTTCAATGCCAGCCATATTCCCGATCTCGGAATCGAGGAGGTCACGCTGCTGTCGGGCAGCGTCGAGGTCGGACACGACGGTTCCCGCGAGACGGTGCGGCTCCTCCCCGACCAGAGCTGCGCCTACGACACGGTGTCGGGGCGGCTGGCCGTCCGAAACGTCAGGGCCAGCAACTACGGCAGCTGGACGGGCGATTCGATCGTCTTCGACAACATGACGCTGGAGGACATCGCCGTCAATCTGGAACATTGGTACAACATCCGTATCCGCATCGATGACGGCGTCGACGCGTCGACGCGCATCTCCTTCACCCTGCGTCCCGAAACGCTGGACGAGACGTTGCGTATCATCGAGAACCTGACGCACTTCGCCTGCGAAAGGACGGACAGGCAGCATATAACCATTCGCAAACGATGAACGAAACCGATCCGAACCATGTGAAAAACCGATGAACGATTCCCGCACGGAAGCGGACGGAAGACCCGCTTCCCCGAAAGCATTCAACATCCAATCTAAACCAAACCAGTGTATTATGAAAAATGAAGGACCAAACGTCTTCGGGCGAATGCCCGCTGTCCCGAAATTTCTCGCGTCCCTGCTGCTGATGCTCGCCCTATCGGTTACGGCGGCGGCGCAGAACCGCAAAATTTCGATCGACATGCAGAACGTCACGGTGAAGGAGTTCTTCGCCGAAATCGAGAAACGGAGCGATTACACGTTCGCTTACAACAATTCGGAGATCGATCTCGCGGCGCGTGTGAGCGTCCGGGCGGTGGACGAGGAGATCGTCGCCGTCGTCGACCGCACGCTCGCGCCTCAGCGGCTGAGGGCGCGTATCGAGGGTAACCGCGTGGTGCTCTCGCCCGGCAGGGCCGCGGTACCCCCCCCCTCCTCCGCGAAGCCCGTGAAGGCCGAAAAGACGATCAGCGGTCGCGTTACCGCCGTTTCGGGCGAGCCGATCGTCGGGGCCAGCGTGATCGTCAAGGGGACGAGCATCGGCAACGTGACCGGCATCTCGGGTGAATACACGATTTCGGCCGAACCCGAGCAGACCCTCTCGTTCGCCTTCCTCGGTTACGATACGAAGGAGGTGAAGGTCGGCAGCCGCACGACCATCGACGTCACGTTGACGGAGCAGAACAAACAGATCTCCGAGGTGGTCGTCGTGGGTTACGCACCGATGCGCAAGAGCGATTTCACGGGTTCGATCGCCAGCGTGAAATCCAGCGAACTCTCGGTGACGGCGCCGACGGTGGGACAGTCGCTCGCGGGCAAGGTCGCCGGCGTGGAGGTGCACCAGACCAGCGGCGCCCCGGGCGACGGCGTCACGATCCGCGTGCGCGGCGTGAACTCGCTGTCGGCCAGCAGCGACCCGCTTTACGTGATCGACGGCTATCCGGCATCGGAAGACGTTTTCATCAACCCGAACGACATCGAGTCGATCGACATCCTGAAAGATGCCGCCTCGGCCGCCATCTACGGTTCGCGCGGCGCCTCGGGCGTCGTGCTCATCACCACCAAGCGCGGCAAGGAGGGCGAAGCGGCCAAGGTGAGTTACGATTTCTCCTACGGAATCCAGCAGCTCGACCACAAGGTGGATCTGCTGAACGCCGTCCAGTTCCGCGATCTGCTGATCGACGCCCGCAACAACTCCTACCGTCTGCGCGCTACGGCCGCCGGAGTGTCGTGGAGTCCCTACGACGACAATACGGTGCGTGCGGCCAAAGGCTTCTCGCTGGCCGAAGTGGGTATTCCGTCGATGTTCTACGATTTCACGACCCGCACGCCCGTGACGCCGCAGTACGATACCGACTGGCAGGACGAACTGTTCTCCAATGCCGGCATCATGCGTCACAACGTCTCGGTGACGGGCGGTTCGAAGGCTATCAAGTACATGGCCAGTCTCGGTTACATGGATCAGGACGGTATCATCTCGCCGTCGAACCACAATCGCATCAACGCCCGCCTGAATCTCGACGCGCAGATCACCAAGCGGCTGTCGGTGAGTCTCAGCTATTCGATGTACGATGCCAAGAACCGCGTGGTGCAGGCCGAGGGCCGCATGATCAACGACGGCGTGATCCAGAGCGCCCTGATGTATCTGCCGAACCTTCCGGCCTACGAGGAGAACGGTGACTACGCCCGCAGCGCCATGATTAAGATGAAGACCGAATGGGGAATGAATTTCCCCGAGAACCCGCTGGCGATCGCCCACGAGCTGGACATTCAGGAGAAGATGTCGCGCCACAACCTCAATGTCAACGTGGTCTACGAGTTCATTCCCGATCTGAAACTCTCGGCGCGTCTCGGCCAGCAGTGGTACAACTACCGCTATTTCTACTATCGCCCGATGAGCATCGGACGCGATGCCGCCGTCGCTTACAGCGATGCGCTGAAACCCTACAACATCGCCCGCACCACCTCGACCTACGACGTCGACCGGCTGGGCGAGTTCATGCTCAGTTATAAGAAGGAGTTCGGCCGTCACCATTTCGACGCTCTGGCCGGCTACACGCTCCAGAAGAAGACCTACGACCGGCTGGGCGTCGAGGCTACCGGATTCGCCGACGACCGCATCCATGAGGTGACGGCCCACGGTTCGGAGGCCACGGACGTCCAGCTCTACGACACGCGCAAGGCCGGTTGGGCGATGATGTCGTTCCTGACGCGCGTGAACTACGCCTTTGACGATCGCTATACGCTTACCGCATCGTTCCGCGCCGACGGTTCTTCGCGTTTCGGCGTGGACAGCCGCTGGGGCTATTTCCCTTCGGTGTCGGCCGGTTGGACGCTTTCTAACGAACCCTTCTTGAAGGATGCGCTGGAACGCGTCGCTTCGATCCGTCTGCGGGCGAGCTGGGGCAAGAGCGGTAACAACGACATCGGCAACTACGCCTCGATCGCCTCGATCTCGACGGGCAGCTACGCCTTCGGCAACACCCCCGTCTCGACGACCTACGAAGGTTCGTTCGCCGATGCCGCGCTCGGTTGGGAGACCACCACGCAGACCAACATCGGTATCGACCTCGGATTTCTCGGCGGCCGCCTGAACGTGATCGGCAACTATTACAATTCGATCTCGTCGGACATCCTCTACGACTATCCGATCTCCTCGATTTCGGGCGCCACTGCGACCAAGACCAATCTGGGGACGGCGAAGATCCGCAACCGCGGTTTCGATTTTCAGGTCGATGCCCGCGTGCTGACCGGCAAGGTCAACTGGAACGTCAGCGCCAACGTCTCGGTCAACCGCAACAAGGTGGTGAGCATGGGCGGTCTGGACGACATCATCTCCACCACGGAGCGCTCCGTGGGTTCGCACATCACCAAAGAGGGGTATCCCATCGGTTCGTTCTACGGTTACAACGCCATCGGTATCATGTCGAAGGCCGACTACGCCAATGCGCTTCTCGACCGCGAGGTCTATCTGAAAAACGGCAACAAGTTCCCCGAAGGTTATGAACTGAAAGGGCCGGCGGTCTCCTCCTATTCGCTCGACGCGCTCTCCTACGGCAACGCGATCTGGGAGGACGTCAACGGCGACGGACTCATCACCACCGACGCCCGACGAGATGAGCTACGGCTGGGACGAGGTGAGCTACCACCGCATCGCCTGCTGCGCCGTGGTGACGGACAAGGCTTACGGCAAGCAGTTTTTCATGATGGTGACGCACATGCCGCTGGCCGACATGGCGCGTTCGGAGGCCGCGAAGGTCATCATCGAGCGCGAGCAGATGTACAACACGCTGGGGATGCCCTCGGTGCTGGTCGGCGACATGAATGCCACGCAGGACGACGCCGCTTCGGCGACGTTCCGCACCCATTGGGAGGACGCCTATCAGGCGACGGATCCGGCGTTCGTCGACGGTCCCGTCGGCACGTTCAACGGGCACAAGACCTCGACCGACCTTTCGGTCTCGACGGCCCGCATCGACTACATCTACACGCGCGGTCAGCTGTCGCTGAAAACCTATAAGGTGGACAATTCGATCTACGAGGGCATCTATCCCTCCGACCACTGTCCGGTGACGATTCAGGTCGATTTCGACTACGATGCGCCCGAAGCGCCCGAAATCGAGGGCAGCGGCACCGCCTCCGATCCGTGGAAGATCAGCTCCCCGGCCGACTGGAACGCCGTGGCCGAGTCGATCAACTCCGGTGCGGCCGACGCCGTATACCTCTCGACGGCCTGCTACGAATTGAGCGCCGACATCGATTTCGAGGGTCAGAGCGCAGTGCCCGTCTCGTTCGAGACCGGAAGTCTGGTCTATTTCGGCGGCGTGTTCGACGGCAAGGGCCACACGATCCGAAACGTGAAGACGACCGCGTCGGGCGAGTCCTTCGGACTGTTCGGCGGCAACGAGGGGACGATCAAAGATCTCGCGGTGGAGAACCTCGCGCTCTCGACGGCCTTCAAGACCGCCGGAGGCGTCGTCGGAACGAACCGCGGCGTGATCGACGGCGTCACCTTCCGGGGCGAGATCGTCGGTTCGGGCAAGGCGGCCGTGCTGGGCGGTATCGCGGGCCAGAATCAAGGCGTCATCATCAATTGCGGCAACCGCGGCGGCAAAATCGAAGCCGTCGAGCTGGACAAAGGCGCGAAAGGCGAGAACCTCGGCGGTATCGCCGGCCAGATCTCCAAGGGCAGCGACGGCAAGGGCAATTATATCGTCAACTGTTACAGCTGGATCGAGCGGGTCGCTTCGAACAACAACATCGGCGGTATCGTTGGCATCGTCAGCGACGACAGTTTCGTCGTCAACTGCTATTCGACGCTGGCCGACGTCTCCCAGAACGATTCGTTCGCCTCGTCGGTGGGCTACAACAAGAAGGGCAACGTACAGAACGTCTACGGTAACGAAGCCTGCCCCTCGGGCAAGAAGAATCCCGACTGGATCGTCGGCAACGACTCGAAGCAGGACGGTTCGGTATGGGCGGAGAGCCTCGGGCTGCTGCTTTCGCTCGACGAAATGAAATCGGGTGCCGTCACGGTGCCTTCGTCCGGACAGGAATGCGCTTCTTTCACGGAGGCGCTGAACGCCGGAGCCGAAATCTATGCGTCGACGCCGGCCGAGACGCTTCCGGCCAAACCGGAGACGGCCGTCCGCAAATGGGTGGATTCGGACTCCTATCCGGTACTGGAATAATCCGCATATCGGCGGAAGGCCTGCCGTGAGGCACGGCCTTCCGCCTTTTGTCAAATTTGAAAAAAAACGATTGAAAATGAAAAGTTTGCTGATATTATTCGGCGCGGCGGCACTCCTCTGCTCGTGCGCGTCGCAACCCGAACCGGCCGCCGGCCGCCGCACGGACCGGATTCTGGCCGAACTGCACGATCCGACGTCGAAGAACGTCGTGGTCGTCTCACACCGCGGCGACTGGCGCAACTGGCCCGAAAACTCGATCGACGCCATCGAGTCCGTGATCGCGATGGGCGTGGATGTCATGGAGATGGATCTCAAACTGACCAAGGACAGCGTGCTGGTGCTCTGCCACGACAAGACGATCGACCGTACGACCAGCGGAAAAGGCCGAGTCTGCGACATCACCTACGACTCGATCCGCCGCTGCAAGTTACGCCGGGCACACAACGTCGTTACCGATGATCTGCGGATGCCGACCCTGCGCGAAGCGCTGGAAGTCTGCAAAGACCGCATCGTGGTGAACATCGATCAGGGGTACGAATATTACGACCTCGCGCTGGCCGTCACCGAGGAGCTGGGCGTCACGGATCAGGTGCTTATCAAGGGCAAGCGTCCGGCGGAGGTCGTGGCGGCGAAGTTCGCCGCCTATCCGCACAACATGATGTACATGCCGGTCATCGACATCCTCAAACCGCAGGGACGCGAACTCTTCGAGGAGTACCGGAAATCGGAAAAGCAGCCGTTGGCCTACGAGGTCTGCTGGGACGAATATACGCCCGAGGTGGAAGCCTGCATGAAACGCATCGTGGACGGCGGTTCGAAGCTCTGGGTGAACTCGCTCTGGCCGTCGCTCTGCGGCGGGCTGAACGACGACCGCGCTTTCCGGGGAGAGACGGAGGAGGTCTACGGCCGGTTGCTCGACATGGGGGCGACCATCATCCAGACCGACCGTCCCGAACTGCTGATCCGCTATCTCGAATCGAAAGGACGCCGCGGGTAACGATACGATCATGAAAAAAGTGCTGTTCTGTATCGCCGCCCTCTGCGCGGCGGCGACGGGTGGTTTCGCGCAGAGCTTCTCTGCGGCGACCTATAATGTGCGCCAGCTCAATGCCGGAGACGATGCGAGGGGCGACGGCTAGGAGCGGCGGCTTCCGGTGATCGCCTCGCTGATCCGTTACCACGATTTCGACATTTTCGGAGCTCAGGAGGTGTTCCACAGCCAGCTTCTGGATCTTCTCGCGGCGCTTCCCGGTTACGGCTACACCGGCGTCGGACGCGACGACGGGGCCGCGGCGGGCGAATATGCGGCGGTGTTCTACAAGAAAGACCGTTTCCAACTGCTCGACTCGGGGCATTTCTGGCTTTCGGAGGAACCCTCGCGTCCGAGCAAGGGCTGGGATGCCAAATATGTCCGCATCTGCTGCTGGGGCCGGTTCCTCGATCGGGAGAGCGGCGAGCGGTTCTGGTTCTTCACGCTCCATACCGATCACAAGGGCCGGCGTGCGCAGGTCGAAAGCTGTCGGCTGGTGGTCGACCGCATTCGGACGATGTGCCGCGGCGAGCGCGCCGTGCTCACGGGAGATTTCAACGTGGGCCAGACGAGCGAAAGCTACGCCGTGCTGCGCGATTCGAAACTGCTGTTCGACGCTTGCGATCTGGCCGAACTCCGCTATGCCGAGACCGGTACCGAGAACGGCTTCGATCCCGACCGCAAGACGTTCCGGTGCATCGACTATCTCTTCGTGACCGAAGGATTCCGCGTGCTGCGCTACGGCATCCTGACCGACACCTACCGTACGAAGGAGCCCGCCGGTAGCGCGAAGCCCTACCGTGCACGGACTCCGTCGGATCATTTTCCGGTGCAGGTCGAACTGACCTTCGCCGAATGACGATCCCGCAACCTGAAACCATTTTCCGACAAACGAATGAGCATACTCTCTTTCTTTCGAAAAAGCGCGCCGTCGGCACCCTTCGCGGGAGACGACGCGG